>Ga0209208_10000507_pt1 | contig 50900 bp, 28 predicted proteins | sample S1TSphfallax_3_FD_187694 | JGI IMG/M metagenome (GOLD analysis project Ga0209208, IMG submission 187694) | Host-associated microbial communities from peat moss isolated from Minnesota, USA - S1T2_Fd - Sphagnum fallax MG (SPAdes) (version 2) | ecosystem: Host-associated > Plants > Peat moss >... | reverse complement strand
ATGAAATTGTGGCTGTGATTGTTGTTGTTGGTTGTTGCAGTGACATATTTACAACATTCGCGAGCTGGAATTTCTCTATATGGATTCGTGCTAGATCGTGGCTTCCTATACGCGATGTTTGGGGTCACTTTCTCCCTCACACTCTTCATCCTTGGAAAAACCATCATATAAAAAAAAGACTTCTGTTTTTTGTTTTAATCAAGAATTCTATTTGAGGTTATGTGAAACCAGCGTTTCTCATCATGTCAAATTTTAATTACATATATGATCCTAAGACTAATTGATTGAGGTTCAATTAGTCTTACAACCCTCCTAAACCCAAAGAATTGCCTAGTTTAAAAATGGAGTCTTAGGTTAAACTCTTGTTGATCTCTCGCATATTAAGAACTAGCTCAAAATCCCTTAAAATTAGTGTTACCCATTTATGAAAGACATTACCTGCAAAACTGGCACAAATTTTCTACTTTCAAGCAGGGTTCTTTTCCTTTTTCTCTTCCAATTTTGTCATGTAACCACACTGACAATCATCCACATGAGGAATTAGCCAAATTTGGCTATAGGTCAATGAGGAAAGTAGAAAATTTCAAGAATCCTGCTATATTTTGGCGGCTTGCAATATACCTTAGATATATGGCCTTTGAATGGAAAAGCTTCAACTTGAAATACAAATTCAGAAAAATGCATCTAGCTAGATCAGTTCTCTTATTTAATATGACTTATAATTAAGCTGATCAGATAAAACTGATTCTCCTGGAGTATTACATAAGGGGGGCTTCGGAAGTCCCCACTCTGGGCCTGTCTTTTGATGGTATTTCTCAGAAAATAATGGACTGTAAAACCCTTTTGGATTTAAGTTTTTTGGTTTAGAAGTTTGTTGTTTAGGGTTTAGGTGGAACCAGATCAGAGATCAGCAAGAACATATGTCAAGGAATTTCATTCCTACTGAAAGGGGACAACCAAATTGTTGTAGATATTTTTCCAAGAATTACGTGAATTTGACATGTTGACTATATATATTAATGCAGGTGGTGATGCCGGGTTTACTACGAGCTATTCATTAAAGAAATATGACTAATTTATTGCTCATATTCTTATGACATGTTACAATGCATGTGTTTTATTACATCATCAACAAAATTCTTTTCCAGAGGAGGTTTGCTCAATGCCAAGCCCACTCTGATCCTCTGTGATGGTCACACAGTTTGCTGGATTTTACCATGATATTATGCTGCCCAACTTCACTCTTTACCTGTAACTTTACCTGAAATTTGGTAGGAATTAAATTTGGTAGCAATTTGCATTTCTGTGTCCCAGAGATTTTGATTGCTTCGACATCACCCAACATAACCAAAAACTTTTTCTGTGCTCTTTTACATGAGTGAAAATCTATCATTGCAAATTGATTATTCAAGTAGCTGGTTCACTAAACTGTAAACATTTGTAAAGGTCTCAAAAATGATTTTAGGTGCCTCCTGAGTTTTCTTCAATGTGAGCCTCAATTGGAAATACTATGCAAATCTTAGTGCCATGGGTCTACTGCAGATAACCACTGACCCTTCTTTGGTTCATTTACTGAAATGCAGCCTTGTTATGATTTTCATGTTAAGCCATACTAGGGAATTGGTGAGGATAACATTTTTGTTTACTGTGCTCTTAATCTTATATGTAATTAGTGTAATAGAATTGGATTAGTAGGAAAATTCTGACTCTGATTTGTTGTGGGAACACTGTTGGTTGTATCATAATGCTTGTAATTTTAAGTGCATGAGATCTTGAAGAAATAGGTAAAGTAATATATGATTTTTTTTGGGGATGATCCTAATGGTGACATCTTCTTATGATGTTTGCATTTGTTGCATAGCTTTTGCACTTAGAATTTTTTAGACATCATAAGAAAGCCTTGTTTGAATGAATTTGTTGCACTTGCAAAAGGCATTGAAGGAGGAATGTTTGTTATGAAATGATATACTAAAAATTATGTACAACCAATTAAATACAATAACTTGTGTAAAATGTAGGATTAAGTTTATATATTTTACATAAAATTATGTTTATGTACTTTAAAAACGTAAACCTTATAAAAAGGGTAGCACCCTCAGTTCAAGTTTTAAATCAATTTGAAAATAGATCAGTTCTTTTGTTAAGTTCCAATAATGGTTTAAAGAAAACTTGAAAAGTTGAAGACCGCAGAACTTGACCCTAAAATTTGACCTTATAACCTGATTTGAACAAGGTGCTGAAGTTCAAGAATTTGCTAAATATTGGTTGTTTAAAATACCTAGTTGGGTAGAGTATTTGAAAATAATAATAATACTAATTCATAGTTTATCAAATAAATAGATTTTGAATTTCTAATGGACCCACCCAATGTTTTTTCCTTCAATTTTAAGATGTTGTTCAAGTGATGATTTTCCATAAGTATATTTAGCCAAATTTGGAAGTAGAAAACCTTGAGCACCCTTTCATATTGTAGGCAATTGTGACAAAATTTTGATTTTTTTGGGAATATTTTTTGTTTTTTGGGGTAATTTTTTTTCAAAAAAACAGGGAATTTGTGAGGGAACATATGTTTCCAAAAATGGAGAAAACCATCACAAAAAGGAACTGGACTGACCAATATCAATTTGCATCAAATAAACATACCCTGGTCAACAATTTGGCTGGTACCATATTATATACTGGCCACATATAATAAGCCGACTTGTTTCCAGGTAATGCCCAAGACTGAGGCCTAGTGATGACATTTTTCATTTTGCACATTAAATTTTTTTTAAATTCTTCATTTAGCACCTTGTCAAAACATTCTTGACCTGCAAATGTTTACCAAATTATATTGGTTGATCTATAAAATTCGTTAAAATTCTTGGTTCTTTGGGCTTCCATAACATTCTCGCACCAAGAATGTCATAACTATGGACTGAGGCTGCAACCCTGCACTTTACACAGTGTGTCAATGGAAACAAGATTGTCATATCAAAGATGGGTTTGGTTCAAAAGTTGCTCATACATTCCTTAATGAGCTACTAAGTTTGTGATAATTAACAATGATTTGTCATAAACATGATAATTGCTAATTCAATAAAAAAAATTTAAGTAGTTTTTTAATTAGGAAACTGGATTTTCACAGAACAATATATAGTCTGAAAATATGTTACAGTAAGTACTTAACAACAGCACTTGCCACACTAGTTATTAATTAAAATTAAATCATTAGGCCTAACAATAACAACAACACAACAATCCTTCAAGCCACATGATCACATCAAACATAATTCTGTTTTTTTTATTTTTTGAATTTTTCTTTTGAAATCGCTTGACTGTTTATGTGTTGAATCAACATTGTGAGATAAATGATGGGTTTGGTTAAAAAATTGCTAATTTCTGTTTCTCAATTACCTAACGAGGACTCTGTAACTGGTAAAAGGCTGCCAATTACCAGAAGTGTTGCGAGCAGCACAGAGGCTGTTTCTGGTAACTGGAGCCAGTTACCAGGCATAACCGACCATAATGAGGATTGAGGTGCCATCTTTTCATCCATGGAAAAAACATTCATGACAGTTTCATCCAAGAAGCAAAGGGCTAACTAGTAGGTTGCTAACTAGTAGGTTGCTTTTAAGGTGCATTCACACAAGTGGTTTTAAGGACTCTAGTAAATAGGTTTACGTTCTAAATGACTAACTAAACATTTTATGCTAAGTTAACATTCACTTAATATTAAACAATCACCCATTTCACATTGGGTATCACCTAAGATGCCACCTAGATCTTCGCTTAACACCGAGTTAACATTCGGTGTGAATGCACGTTTAAAAGAAACAAAGGTCAAAGGTTATGGTTTATAACTTATAACTCATGACCTCATAGCCAAATCAGAGCATTCTCAGTCCTAATAATACTACACGAAGTTCAAACATATGATCACATCAGATGTAATTAATTCTATGTTTTCGGAAGGAAAAAAATGGATTTTGTTTTTCAAATGCATTGCCTGTTTGTTTGTGTGTGGAAATAAAACAATAATTGTGATATCAATTTAAATGTTTGTTTGAAAAAAAAGAAGAAGGTTAAAATCAATACGTTTCTTAAAATTAGCTACTAAAGTTAAGATAATTGACAGGACCACCACGTAATAATTCAAACCCAAATTTAAACCCAAGATGAGTACTTAATCTTAAGCATGATTACTAGTCCTTAACACGATTTAGTGCCTAATGACAACAGCAGCCGAGGCGCCTTTGAGACGTCGTCGTCTTCTTCTTCTTCCTCTCTTTGCTTGCTTGCTTGCTTGATCGAGCACACATGCATTGAAGCTTTGATTTAGATTATTAAAACTCAAATCTCTCGCACAGATCTTCTTCCGCATGTACGCGTGCTTGCTTCCTATAATCCAGTTTTTCTTCCTCTTTTTCTCTTACTTTTTAAAAAGAAACTTCTAAACACTTGAGTCTCGTCGTTTTTGTCTGCATCATGTAGTTGCTTACTTGGTCATCACTTTGTGCAATTGATCTTTGAAGAACACTTCCGGATCGCTCCTTGTCGTCGTTGTCGTTGTCTTCGTTTCTCTGGTGTTATATTTTACTGTTGTTGTTGTTGTTGTTATTGAGTGCGGCATTGGGTTGTTGTAATTTGTACATTGGGGTCGCGTGGCATGAAGTTAAAAGTCTGTACCTGGATGATCAGTTTCGGAGAACTTGATCTTTCCTCACACTGTACAAATAGATTATTGCAGAAGTTGCTGGACGTGGAGTGTCTTCTTCCTGAGCACAGCTTTTGTTTGTTTGGTTTATTGATGTCTAAGTGACTACTTGGAGGTGTCGTCAGTCGGGACGTTGTGTCGGGAGGTAATTTTCGGAGCTAGAATATTCTGATCAGAATTGCGCGTTTTTGGGAATTATGAGAGGGATCGAAGACGTGATGATCCTACTGCGCGGAAGAAGAAGAAGCAGCAGCGAGCGCGTTGATTCTAGTTGTGTATTGCTCATCATGTACTACTCCTACTACTGGTTGGGTGTCTTGCTCACGGTTTGTACAGGTCTCTTTGAGGTTTCGTCGGCCAGACAGGTGTTCTCAGATACTGCTGCAGAGATATCTTACGCGTACCAGAGTCTGGATGTTGCGGGAAGAACTTCCAAAGCTGCGTCATGGCAGGACAAGTTCAGTTGGCGGCCGGTGTCTGAATTGCCCATGAGGACGGGCTCGAGCACCATCACCACCACTTCCCTGTCACATGAGCATAGCCGGGGTCACGGAGTGCAAGCAAACCTAATGCACAGGTGGGTGGGTGGGTGCACGTGGGACTAGAAATCTTTCTTGAGAAGCCCTGAAGCTTCGTGAATGATTAATATGCTTGGTGCAATTTAAAGAAAGCTGGATATGGTGTAAGAAGTTCTCTATGTTGGGATTTCCTTTTTCCTGTTGCAGAGTTTTGCAATAATTTCTAAACCCTAAAACCTGCATGTGCAATGCTTCTCTATCCCTGGGCATCCACCTATCACAGGTATGCTCCTTCATCACCCTTCCGCCCGATCAATGCAACACACGAGCAGCTGATGAAAGAAAGCATAGCAAGGGATCATGTGCGGGTGACTGGCATCCATGCTTACATACAGCAGCGAGTGCTGTCAGGCCGGATGACGATACCAGCACCTCAGGGCAGATTTCACAACCTAGATCAGCAGTTTGCAGCTGCAGCCAGTGATCTTCAAGCTCCAGTTGTGTCAGGATTGACCATGGGAAGTGGGGAGTATTTCGTTCGACTTTCCATTGGTACACCTCCCAAGGCAACGTATCTTGTGGTTGATACTGGCAGCGACATTTTGTGGTTACAATGTGCACCATGTTTGAATTGTTACCAGCAAGATGATCCTGTCTTCAACCCTTCGGGATCATCTACCTATGCAACTGTCACATGTGGCTCGAAGCTATGCCAGGATCTAGAAATAAGTGGATGCCAGATGAGTGACTGCCTCTACCAGGTTCATGCCACACCTTCCTCTGAATTGACTTTTGCTCTTGTTTTCCCCAACAGGCTTCGAATGTGAGAAGTTTGTTCTTTGACTCTAGGGTGGCATGATCTGGACCTGTGCAATACATGAGCTGAACATTTGCATCTTGTTGGTGTCCTGGAGATGTGGAGCACAAGATTTGTTTATGTGTTTTTCTGCCTGCAGGTGGATTATGGCGATGGGTCTTTCACTGTGGGAGAGTTCTCCACTGATACTATCACGCTAGAATCTACAGCCTCAACTGCTGGACCTGACCATGCAGCTGTTGTTCTGAACTCAATTCCAATGGGTTGTGGACATGATAATGAAGGATACTTTGTGGGAGCTGCAGGGCTTTTGGGCCTTGGCAAAGGTCCTCTGTCCTTTCCCAGCCAAGTGGGTCCTGCAATAGGGGAGAAATTTTCCTATTGTCTCACAGACCGTGAAACAGACACCAGTGATAGGTCACTGCTCATCTTTGGAAATGCTTCAGTTCCAGCTTCAGGAGTGACATTCACTCCACAAGTGAAAAATGCAAGGATTGGTACCTTCTACTACCTGCAATTGACAGGGATCAGTGTTGGGGGCAATCTGCTAGACTCCATTCCTACACAAGTGTTCCAACTGGATGATGCTACAGGTGAAGGTGGTGTGATCATTGATTCTGGAACTTCAGTCACTCGCTTAGCCATGCCTGCTTACAGAGCAATGAGAGATGCCTTCCGAGCAGGAACAAGGAGGTTAAGACCTGCACCTGGATTTTCCCTTTTTGATACCTGTTACAATCTTGCAGGGATGATGAGTGTAGATGTCCCCACAGTGACCCTGCATTTTCAGAATGGTGCAGACATAGACTTCCCTGCAAGCAACTACCTGATTCCTGTAGACAATTCCAACACCTATTGTTTCGCCTTTGCTGGGACCACAGGACCTTCAATTATTGGCAACATTCAGCAACAAGGCTTCCGCATTGTCTTTGACAATGTAAACAACCAAGTGGGTTTTGTTCCTGGCCAATGTGCATAACTGTGCATTTTGCCCTTGACACATTTGATTGAACATTATAGACCCTGTAATTTTGCTGTAGACACATACATTTTTTATGGAGAAAAATAATGGGTATTTATAATATGCCCATGAGTGTTGTCATCTCAGTTGCTAGTCCTAGTCTTTCATTCTTTTAGGATGATGAAAGAAAGATTGCCTCCTTATGCAGAAACCCATCTTTGTTAATTATTCAAAAACAACCTGCATCAGGTGCATGGACAAGTGTATACAAGCTATATTTTTGAACATCTCCTTTCCATCAATTCCAGAGTCTTGTAACCATCACAGATATGATTTTGTGATATTCTGGGAGCCCCTTTTCAACTGTCCATTTTTGTGAGTTCACTTTCAGCTACTTGGTGCATTATTGGTCTTCTTTCTCCCAATGAGCTTTGCTCCATTTGAACTGTGTCTTCACTTCAATCATTGTCCCAAGAGCCAGCTTTCTTGGGCATTTTTCAGGAATTATGGTTGGTTATTTCACAGGCTGCAGTGTAGTGCAATGGATGACCAATTACTGCACTGCATTAGGGTTTCTCCTAAGCTTGTAATGCACTTCTTCAGAGTCTTACTTACCCTTTCTGGAGATTGAGAAGTCATTGGTTGATCCAGCAGTTGTTGGTGAATTTGTGTGTTAGCCCAGCAGTTCTGGTGAATTTGTCTGCCAGTTGGACACAAAACTGTCACAAATTTACAAGGAACAACCAATGTGAGCAACATGTTTTAGCAGTCACAGGGGCAGGCTCTCACATATGCCTTCTCCCCTTTCTGTGCAATTCAGATGTGTTATCAATTTCATAGCAGCATCAGCATGACTCTGATGAACTTGACTGTTTGAATTGTATGTGCATTAGTCTCTAGCCATGATGGTGGTACCACTTCTGCACTTACCAGAGGTTTGCAATGGTTCCTTGACATAGAGCCGTTGGCTGATAGTGAATTAGGTCTTGGACCAGTGGCAGCAAATTCCACAAATTCCTCTGCCAGTTGGACAGGAAAATGCTTAGACATGACATGGAACCAATGTGAGCAACATGGTTTAGCAGTGCAGGGTCCAAGCAATGCTGATCTGCAACATGTGTACCACCAGAGCTAATGAAGCCAACAGAATGTTACAGTGGATTGGGCCATCATCATACCATACATTTTGCTGTTGAAGGCCCTGAGCATTCCTGAACATTTGTACTGCCAGAGCTGATGAAGTCACTCCAATGTTACTGTAGATTGGCCCATCATCAATACCATGCATTTTGCTTATCAGTATAGTTTTTGCTATATATACATGTGTACCAACTGCCAATGTTTGTTCAACCTGCTTATCAGTATGGTTTTTGCTCTTATTTTCTCATTTCTTTCGCATCAGGGTTTCTTCATTTTCATGATCAGGATTAGAATTGGTTTCCATTATGCCATTATTTAGTGAAATTTTCATAGAATTCCTTAAACTTTTGATGCTGCTTACTCAAAAACCTGTTCAGATGACTATCCAGGGAAATGTAGTGAGGATTGATTTAGTTTGGATGAGGAGAATGAGGTACCTGGAGAGGAGCATAATCAGTTGTAACAAATGATGAGATCAGAACCAGGAATTGTAGTGGGAGCTACAAGCAGGAGCTGCAGATTGAAGAACTCAAGCAACTAATCAGTCCAGGAAGGCCTGAAAGATTTTGCCAATTTATGAAGCATGGTTCACTCCATGCCCATCCAGCCAATCCAAAATAGATAGATTTTGACTATGAAACCAAGATGCAAAAAAAACCATCTCTTTGACCATGAAACCAAGCAAGAAAACCAAAACATCTCCATGATAAGTCAAACTTTAGCTTAACATTGTGCAGTCATAACCTTTCATGAGAGTTGCTCATAAAGTGTCAGACCATCACCTTCATCATGAATGGCAGTGATGATCTGGCCACAGGTACTCCTTGACTTCATCAGCTCCCCACCATGGGCATATAGATAAGTATATAATAATCTGCCCAAAATCTGGACAAACAATTATACAAAATCTGCACTGTAATTCATTACTTACTTACAATCCTGAGTCTTTTGCAGATATGACCAGCTTTCCAAAGAGCAATCTGACTGTCAATGAAGCCTGATGTCATGATGATTTGTTGCAATGCAACATATAGGAACAATTAGAGGGGCAGAAATTCATTACACAGAAAATTGACTGGAAAATTAACGGACAATGACTACTGGTGAGATGTATTGCACACAAATTGTGCAGTGCTTTTCCTGTGCAGGATTACTGATTAGTTATGAAGTCACAAGCTGATTGTGGCTTTTGAAGCATCATAGTCTGATATCAGTGACTTCATCAGCAAAAAAGTCAGACAAGAAACATATCAGATGTATCACTGAGTCAGTCCACTAAGAGTATTTCTTTATGACAGATAAAGGGTGCACAAAGTACACAAACAATCCTCACATTACTGTCTTTCAATTGACAGTATTTCCTAAAATGCTCTTGAAGCAGTCTAAATAGGTGATGCCCCACCACTTGCATGATCGAATCCTCTTCTAAAGAATCACTTGAGGTAGAAGCTACTAGGGACTTATGGAAATACTCACAGGATCTTTTCTCCCTGACAGCACCCAACTCAGTAGTTGTGCCTTGGGGCAGGCTTCTCCCCTGCCAAGTTTACTCGTAACTGTCTTCCATCATACTCCTGTTGAAACAAAAAATGGTATCAAGCTTTATACTTGAACCTCAGAAGCATAAGACAGTCAAAGAAGAACCCTGCATTTTTGTGATGAAGGAGACTACATAATTACCAGCCCTTCAAAGATAACACCCTCCTCGAACATAAATCCTTCCTCAAAGCAGCTAACTGGAAATATAGAGTGAGGAACTGGAAGTAAAACTTACAGCTCCATCCAAGTTCTTGATTGCTTCATTTACTTCAGTAGCAGAAGCAAAAGTTACAAATCCAAAGCCTCTTGACTTGCCAGTTTCACGATCACTGATAACTTTTGCATCCAAAACCTTTCCATAGTCACTGAAAATAGTTTCAAGGGCAACATCATCCACATTCCAGGAAAGATTGCCCACAAAAAGCTTGTTGGGGCTGTCATAGCTACCACCTTCTCTGCGTGGAGGACTGTCATTGTAGTTGCTCCTCCTTGGCTCTCTTGCTGATGACTGAGGAAAGTTAACCTTCAAAATTCTCCCGCCAAAGTCCTGGAGAAACCAAGCTCTGCAATTTAATTTCTGTGAACAATACAAAATAGCATTCATGACATGCAAGGTTGGTAGTTTGCACTCCTCATGGACAAGTTTACAGAATCAGATTCCAGATGAAATGCAACCTCCCGATTAAAATTAGTATACTGCAGACTCTGAAAGATTGCCCAGCTTGATGTCAAATGGGGATTTTTGGCAATGTTGAACATACAGAGCCATCCAATTTTTCAATGGCAGCCATGGCATCTTGAGTTGAACGCATGGTGACAAAAGCAAAACCTCGACTTCTTTGAGTCATTCTGTCATACATAACCTGCAAGGGAAATGAAACCCAAACTATAAGACTGTCATTAATGTAGTTCCTTAATAAATGAAGACTGAGTTATGATGGTGGCAGGTATGTCTCACTGATAAAACAAATCAGAGAGAGCAAACCCCCTGTAGTGCATGGATAGATGCCCAGGAAAACAAATGATCTCCATTGAAGCAAAAGCACTGTAAAGCATTACAGATTCTAGTTGGATATTTTTGCATAATCTTGTCGGAACTTAGAAGCTGAAGATGGATATGAGCATCGTTACTATATAAACCATCCAACCATAGAATATTGGGACTGGCATTGAACGTGTAGCCACTTTGAGAAGTACAGAAATTATTTTGATGTCTTCACATTGTATTGCAAGGAGAACTCTAGTAAAACTGCAAGAAAAAGAAAGGAATATGTAAAGTTTCTGACAAAAGAGAGCACCTCAACAATTTCAACATTTCCGCAGTCTTCGAAAATTTCAGCCAATTGTTGACTATCGCAGGTCCACGGCAAGTTTCCGACATACAGCTTGGAACCTTCAAGAGCAGTAGGGGAATCGATGGCGTTCAAGCTGAGGGGCTCAGTTTCAGCCTCTGCTTGTTCGACTTCGGACGCGTATACGGAGATGCTCGTGCTCTTCATAGGCCTCCTACTACTGCTTGACAAGTAGGTCAGCGACAAACTCGAACTGGCGACGACGGTTATAGGAGTCGATTCCACATTCACCCTTGTAACCAGCTTTGGCTCCGCTCTTCCAGAGGCAGCCGTAAAAGAACCGCTCGCCACTGCATAGGAGATACACGAGCTGGCCGCCATTGCTCAAACCAGCTCCGGATACAAAGGAAGAAGAAAGGCAAACAAAGAGAAAACAAAAAATGAAGCGAAAAACAAAGAAATCTGTTTCCAACGCACAAACAAACCAGAGTCCAGACACCAAAAACAACTAAATAAATAAATCAACAAAATTTGTAACTCTTTCAGAACACTCCAAACAATACTCCGTGCACACAAGAGCAAATGGAACCACCACAAATTGCACCCACAAAATTCGCAATTCCTCGCCGAAAACACACACTTCCCAAGAAGACGACTGAGCGGATATGGAGCTCCAGGGTCGCAATGGCATTCCCTTTAACTACTCCATCTCAGTGCCGTCGATTGATGGATTTCCACGGCCACGATGAGAATCCATGTCCAGTTCCATTTCCTGACCTAATTCTAGCCAATTCATAGCCGTTCAGATTGGTAGTTGGACGGATCCGATGTCAGTGACGAAATGAGAATCCTCTTATCCAGTCAAGTACTAAAGGTACTTTGCACATTGTGGCCGTCGATCGTGCGAACTGGACGGTCTCGATGAGCATTCCTTGTTCTGACCTAATTTAACCAACTCCTAGCCATTTAGATTTGGATTTTGACGGCTCCGATGTAATTAGGGAATCCGGTCAGCGAGTCAAGTACTGAAGGCGATTGCGAATTGTGGCCGTCGATCGTAAGGACTGGACGGTCTCGATGAGAGTCCAAGCCCAGTTCCTTGTCTTGACCTAATTTAACCTATCCTTAGCCGTTCAGATTTGGTTTTTGACGGCTCCGATGTAATTAGAAAATTCGGAATCTGGCGAGCCTGTCAAGTAGTAAGCGTGCTTCCGCATTATGGCCGTCGATCTTCAGAACTGAACGGTCTCGATGAGAGTCAATGTTAAACTGCTTGTCTTGACCTAATTCAACCTTTTCATAGCCGTTCAGATTTCTATTTTGACGGCTGCGATGTAAGGAGAATCCAGCGATCCAGTCAACTACTTAAGCGTACTTGGGCATCGCGGCCGTCAATCATGAGAACTGAACGGTCACGATGAGATAAGATTAGGGTTGCTGCTTCATCCACTAGGTGCGATCTTCGTCGTCTTCTGCTTCTCGGACAAGAAAATTCGGAAGTGCTGTGGATCTGCGAAATTGCGCTCTGTGATCGACCGAAGTTGCAGCGGATCAGTGGAAATTGGGTAGAAAATGTTCTATTTCAATTCGGTTTCAGAGCAGCCAAGCTTTTAGAACCGATCGCCAATGCCCCAGGTAATTTTTTGAGTCCATAAAACTGTTTTATTTCCGCTTGCAAGTTGTTGGTAGGACATAACTCCTTACGGGGGATTGATGATGATTCAGTCTTCGTGCTGGTGATCTATTGATTGTTCGGCAGAAGAAGAGTCTGCTTTGCTTGTCTAAATACTTGGAAAACCCCCCTAAGAAGTGATGTTTGGAGGGGGGTGCAGATGAGGAACCATGGTTACAATGCTCTCTACTTATAAAAGCTTTCTTCTCCAACTTAGAAGACCAGCAAAATTGACTTTGAGAGTGAGAAACTCAGAGCTGCTTAATTGGAACAGTGTTACTATAATCTGTCCAGTTCCAAGAAGAATAGGATCCAGAGCCTACAATCTGTGCAGTTTCTCTTTTTTTTCCTTGTATTGATGATTTTGCTGTGAAAATAACTGCTTGGCAACAATTGCATTGCATCTCCTATTTTTGTTCAATTATTGGTCTGTGCTACATATACATATCAGTATGGCAGAAAGATCTAATGAAGGAAAAGGTTTTTTTGGGGAGCAAGTGATATTATGAAGATGAATGCCATTGTCAGTCCTTCAATGTAATTGCCGGTAATTCTTTGTCCAGCACCTCTTCAATTTCAGAGTTGTAATTTTGTATCTTGTTTCTTCTGTTTCTCATTGCAGACTATATGTGTCCAACCCCCTTCCTAGTAAGCCCTTTGCCAGATAATTAGGATAGTAGGGTCATGCCTAGTATTCCAAACATTAGAACCCATGCTTTGATTCCATAACCTCTAAAAGTTTCAGATTCATTCTTTGTAATTGCCAGTTTTGTTGAACTTGCATGGATCCTCTAGTTCAATTTTGTTTCACTTCCTCTGTGGCTTTTGGAGTCTTCAGAAATAATCTTCAAAACTTTTAATCACCCAAAGATGGGCATCCCTGAAGTATCCATTCACTAGGTAATCAAATCAGTATTGTAGTATGAGAAATTTTAACATGCCCAAGAAATCATAAGGTGCAAGAGACAAAAGACTAAGATATACTCTCAAACTCAGTAAAGGACTCAGGACAAAGTTTGGTAGAGCCTCAAAGGATGTTGCAGGGTTTGGAGAGGAATTTTTGGGCTCAATCTCTGAATTTCATTATTCTGAATTTGTTTATGTGGAAAGCAATTGGATGCTAACATGCAAGATGATATAGGGTTTGATTGTTTCAATAGCAATGAGTGTCATAATCACATTGAAGAGCTACCCTGAACAAAATCTTCTTCTGGTTGATTGCTCAAACTTGGAAGAGGATTGGGTGAAATGTGATTTTAGGGAATTTATGCCAAGCACATTAGACATCACTAATTGTGATCTAATTGTATTGTCAAATTTTGGGCTGACATAGCAAAAGACCATGGGTTACCTTATATGTTTTTGTGGAGTTTCTCTCTGCAATTGCATTGATAGCACCCACTTCACTTTTTAAGGACTTCCAGCTGTTGAGTAAATGTACAATAATATGCAGGTTGAATGCCCTAGAACTCTGACCAACAGATATGGAACCTGAAGCATCCAAAACGGTTGGGTGGGCAAGGCAATTGGTATCTAACACTCCATTGTCGAAGTTGCAAAATCTAGTCTCAGTTTCAACATCCAGGAAGGAAAGTCAGAAAGGTGAAGTCTCCATGTCTCCTCCACTCTTAAAGCAAACTGTGGTACAGAGTTCTGATGCAGAACTTGAATCCCTGGACTCAAGCCTGATGGAGAGAACACAATTGAATGTTTCTAATTTCAACTTAGCGATCTACATTGGCCTAGTGCATGCTGGATTGGTATTATGTATATTGATATTTTATTCAGTCAGCCAGTTATTGAAGGATTATTGGAAACCCATCCGATGGGCAATTTTATTGTCCATGCCACTAAGAAAAGTGCAGGGTGAAGTTGTCCACTTCTGGGAGACACCCCTACAAAATGGATTCCTGGAGACAGTCATAGCAATTCCACAGGCAACCACCCATGCAGTAAAAGAATCTGTGGCTGATGCATGTGAAGCACTCTTGGAAATGTGTGGTAAACGGGCACCATTTCCAAGGCATATTGGGTTTGTAAAACTTTCACAGTGGCTTCTCACTTTCACACTGTTTATTTTAGGGTATGAGTTTCTTGGCCCTACCTATATGGGAGCAATTATTGTCTTGATGTTTTCAAGCCAGGCTGCTTTAGGTCAAATTATGTCAGTGTTTGGTGTGGCCATTGAACTGTCTCCAACAGCAGCACCCCAAGTGGAGCGCAGAAGTAGTTTGGCCCAGCTTTATGAATTTACAGTTCAACCTCTGGTAAGGATGACCAGGTATGGGCTCCGTCATTTCAATTATATTATTGCAAGTCACCAATGTTCTTGTTTTGTTGCATTTGAGAGTTTGGAAATTATAGGTGTTTGGCACAGTCTGTAACAGTGCTCCAGCAGCAGGTCAATTGTTAGCTGGAAGATTACCGTCTGTGTAGGCCTCTCTATCCCTTATGTTTGAATGCTTGCTTACACAGCCTGGGCAAGCTAAACTGAATGAAACTTACCTTCACAAGCTCTTTTGCAGGTTGAATGAGGACACGGAAAGTATATTCTGTGTCCATTCCTTTCCACACACACATACGCATCTCCTTGTCCTCTCAGTCATTCATAGAAGTGCCACTCAATTAGCAAGCTATATTACTGGCATGGCAAATTATGTTTATGCAGCTTGCATGGCAGAAAGAAAAGTTTATGAACAAATGCTTCTGTCATGTGTTTTCATTTCATTTTTCTCTTTTGAAGTTCCACTTGCATTTTTCATGAGGTATGCCAGCACTTTTTGCTGCCAAAATGTTGCAGAATTGTCATTTCAGGTGGACGAATCGGGGGGTGACACAGTCATTAATAGAGAGCCTTCCAGCGGCTGTGGCTGTTGTACTGATAATTGTGATGTGTATTTTGCTGACGGGTGGCATCCTGCTTTTCACGTACAAGGTTGGGATGGAGAGCAAGGATGCAGTGATGGCTTTTAAGAGTCTCATGCAGTCATGTGGAGGTGCAGCCCCTGGCACCCTTTCCCGATGGGTTGAAGACAACAAAATTCCTCAGTATATTGACTCTCATTCAAACAAAGCATACAACATACTTGTGCACAAGGTATCCCTTCCCTTGCCTCAATTTCAGGTTTCCATGATCAGATGCCCTAATGTTCTGAGTTTCACCTTGACCATGATGGCCTAATCCTCTGATCTAGAAAGGCATATGCTGTCATATAATGCTGGGTTTGGGACCCATGGATTGGTGCTTCAAATTACACTATAATGGAGTTTGAAGCAAATTCTCAGTAGTTTTTCTGTATGAGACCACTATCATCACTAGAGCTTTCATTTTTGGGGGTGCCATTCAACTCAGATTTGTGCTTTCCACTGTCCTTCAAAGTGACTGTGTCTTTGAAGTGTCCCAACTTTCTGTAGTTTCAAATTGGAACAGGTGGATGAAATTGCAGCAAAGAACAATATGACAGAGTTGGTAAATGCAGTCAAGGAGTTGTTGAGTCAAATTGCAGAAGGAGGGACAGCAACACCATATTTGAATGGCAAAGATTCAACTGAGGATACCAGCCTTCCTGGAAAGTCTGAGGCAAGTCAATCATCTTGTACTCATTTAGAGCATTAAAAGGACTGAAATTGTACATCATTCCATAAAATACAATCAACCAAAATTGATAAAGAAATGTTATACTCATGCACACCAAATTTCTGCAGAAGGATGTATACTCTGCTGGGAAGCAATTTCTTGTCAGCAGCAGCAAAATAATGACAGGAGGCATGTATTTTATAGTTGTGCTTGGGTTGGGTGTTTTCAATTTTATATCGCAAGCCCTCATGTTTTTCTCCTTGTTATATTTTCTGATTACCTCCAAAGCGGGTGGTGTTATGTATCAAGTGTTAGACATGGTACCTGTCTCTGACCAAACTCGCCAACGTTGTGCAACTGTTTTAGACCACGCAGTTAGCTCTGTTCTATTGACCACTACCAAGACTATGTTCTACCAGGTAGTGTGCTTCATCCCAACTTTTCACTCTCAGACAACTTGACTTAATGATATTTTCAAGTGTCAGATTTCTTGGCTTTTGTGTTTTTTTTCTGAATTTTCTTTGAAAAATTTGGAAACAAAAGTTTTATGCACACCGGGCAGCTGCTTTCATCTCTTGTTCAAATATGGGGACACCTTTTCACTAGTTCAAGCTATGAGGGTTTCCTTCTCAAGAACTTTCAAGGGGGGAGGGAGGATGCAAGAGGGTTAGAACAGTAAGAGAAGGAACAAGGGCTTCAGCCATGCTGATAGAAAAAACCCAAAAAGCTTTGGGGGGATGTCCAGGCCTCACTTACGTACCTCCTGTTTCGGTTCTTTCAAATCCATTTTCTATACATGTCAACACTTATTGCACTTGTGCAAGGCCTGATTCCACTCTTTCCCAAGGGAATGGCATTATTGCCAGCAGTTGCACAGCTTGCTCTCCAGCGACATTATTTGGGAGCTGCTACAATTGTTGGCACATATGTTTACTTCATGAACTATGGTGTGTTGAAAATCCAAGGGACAATCTCCAAGCATAACAAGTATCTCACAGGTCTCAGTATTGCTGGAGGTCTGACCCTTTTTTCGCCATCTATGGAGGTGGGGCTAAATCATGTCACTCCTCTAAAACTAAATCTGATTGTTTAATCTCAATGGTTACACACAACATTCTTCTTGCAGGGGAAAAACCTAATCCTCTGTTCCTCCTAAACAATTTTCTATAGTAAGTACAAAATTGATGCAATTCTTATGTAATTCTCAAACCAAAATTTGATATGGGATATTTGTATTGAGAATTTTGATATATATTTAGATGGATCTAATGTCAACATGTCTTGAAGGTCTAAGTGTGAGCTTTGTTGTATGTGCCATCTGCCACTGAAACTGTTTTCTGTTTTCTTTCTGCAGGGTGTCTTTTTAGGACCCTTGATTATGACTGTTCTGTATGCGGCTAAAAATTTATACACTGAGTTTGTATTGGACGTTCATGCAGAGTACACAGCATGAGATAGTTAGAAATTTTCTTAGTCAAAAAATTTCAAATCTCCTGTATTGGTAAATTCACAATACACATTTTTTGTGTAAATACTGAAAAATACCTTCCAATATGAGTGGTTGAAGAGTTTTTATTTCTTCCAACAATCGAGAGCTGTTCATGCTCCCAAATTCAATCTAACTAAATTTATGGTTTAGGGTTTTAGGGTTCATATAACCCTATTCAGGTTTAACAGTGGAAAGTTTCCCAGTAATCCCCCAGCATTTCTCTGACTCTGGCTAACACCCAGGGGTGAGTATCTACAAAAAGTTCATCCCATTTCCTTTGCTGCAACCTCCAATTTCTGGAGTCTATTGTGGACCCGAAAAGAATATTTGTGTTGCATCTCCTGTCAAGGAAGATGCAAGGGTTTCTACTGGCAGCAAGAAAGTGGGCTTCTGGTTTTTGTACTTCTTCGAAATTGACTTTGCGCAACCATAAGCTGTCCTTCAAAAATGTCGAATTTCCCCAATCACAGCCTCAGTCATTGGCCTCCAAGCTTATGTCTCCAATTTCTTCCTCTTGTATTTATCTACAACACAAGATCCTATTTTTGAAAGTCAAGTGATCATCCTTTCAGAAAACTGAATAAACTGCCAACCGTACCTACAGCTCTCTTGTCATGATCATCACTTTGTCATGACCTACCATGAATTTGTCATGGCCAGTATTGCAATGGCTTTGTGTGAGAAAAAAACATTGTAATCTGGAAATGAATGGAACAGTGATTGGGTGATGTCCATTCACACATGTGACTCATATCCTCTGGATGTATTGTGCTGCCAGTGTGGTCTGGTGGACAACTTCAAAAGTCCTAGTCTAAAACTGACTTTGTTATTTCTTGAACAAATTGTACATGAAGCTCAAGGGAAAAGCTCTGACCTGCAAGACTCTTTCCAGGGTGCGTCTTTGTGCAGAGTGGTGGGTCTTGCAGCAGAGCCTCTCTGCCTGCTAAACCTGACACTCCATGGAGCTAAGGCCCACTCCTTTTTTTCTGAGTAGGATGGTTGTTGCTACACCAGATCTCATGAGGGACTCTCAAAGTTAGCACCTTGTAAACTTTGGACTTATGTTTAAGTCTTGGAAGGTTTGTAAAATCACCAACAGGAAGAGGCTTGTTGTAGTCATGGCACAACAGCAGCAGCTTCAGCTACAAAGTAGTTGTTGTATCTTCTGAGTAAAGCTTCCTTGCAGCTCTCAAGCTCTTGGCAAATCTGGAAAATGTTTGGTCTATCGCTAGGTTCAGTTTCCCAACATCTTCTGATGAGATCTGCAAGCTCTGGTTGACAGTTGCTTGGCAAAGTAGGTCTTTCACCTTGACACAATCGTTTGTAAGTGATTGTCTTCACATCATAGAATGGGGTTTTACCAGAAACAATTTCGTAGCATGTCATTGCAAAACTGTAGACATCTGCAGCCCAGTTATAGGTTGAAGTATTTTCTGCAAACACTTCGGGAGCTCTCCAATTTGTTGCTCCCTTCATCTTAGATGCACTTGTAGAGTTTTGTGGAAGCTTGTACTGTGACAAACCCATGTCTGTAAGCTTAACTAGGTAGTACTGGAGCTGCTTTCGTCCATGATGCTGATCATCAATCCTGGTGGTGGTATCAGCAGCAGATGATTGCAGAAGAGGTCGATCATTCACAAGGATGTTTTTGGCTTTGATGTCTCGGTGCATCACTCGTTGGATTCGCAGAAACTTGAGAGCTTCAGCTAGTTGCATGATGATGTCCAGGGCCACAGGTGCAGGAAAGGGTACATCTCCATCAAATTCAGGACTCTCAACAATTATGTCCATAAGCCTGCGAAGATCGTTGCTCATCCTCTGCATCACCAGCCTATTTCTGGTTGTTGTCTCTCGTCCTCTGATGATGCAGCAATAGCCTACAAGTCGCACCACATGAGGATGCTCCACTCTTGCAAGCATTGCAACCTCCTCGAACAAGTCCTTAAGTACATCTGACTTCATGGTTTTCACTGCCACTGGGAATTGCAGCCACAAGCGCTCTGACACATACCCAAAGCTTCCATCCGCAAATGGCTCACTGTTTCCCTGCAACTCATTGTTCTCAATGCAAAGAAACTCAGGAGGATGGTCTGGTGTTGGCCCACCTGGCTTCAGATGACACCTAAGATTGAGCTTGCCAAGCATGTAGCTTGCACAACGGAACTTGCTGCTGCTCCTTGTCTTGTTTGCACTGATTAGGTTTTTGCACTCACATAAAAGCTCAACAGTGTCTTTCTGAGCATTCACTTGACAACACTTTGTATCATTCTCAAGCCGGTGATCCAGTGTCTTCTTGATCACATGTCGGGGAATGAAGTGGAAGATGTATCCACACATCTCATTTAATTCAGCATATGCTTTCTCCACCAAGCCTAGGGCATAGTGCAAGTCTCGAAGAACCAGGTAGAATGGAGACCAGAGAGGCTCCTCATCAGCAGCAGCAGCAGGACTTAGAGGGCTTGATGATGAACCACCCACTCTCAGGACTTTGTTTGAATTCTGGTGTTGAGCTGCTGGATTGGTTTCATCAGATGCTAAGATGCTTTCTAGGATCCAAAGCTCAGGCTTCCAATCTTTGCTGGATTCAGCTACACAGTCGACAACCAGAGCTTCCCCAATTCTCATGACTCTGCTTAATTCTCGGAGTGCATTGGCACAGAACAACAAAGCATCGTCAAAAACTGCTTGAACCCCAAAGCTTTCATGTCGACTGGGAGATTCTGATCTCGAATCTGCTTCTGCTGCAGCTGCTGCATGTTCTCGCAACCATGGAATGATGTTGGAGTACAGCGGAAACAGTGGCGGTTTCTGCAACCAAATTAGCCTGGCTTTCAGGTAATCAGCTTGTAATCCATTCACCTTTGGATCTCCCCTCAATTCCATCAGCCGCTGTTGTACACCCATGCACGAGTCCCGAGCATCCTCGATTGCCTGCACCAGTTTGCTCGTAATAGTACTCTCCATACCTTCCAAATCCTGGCACACATCACAACTTCTTCTTCGCTCCGTCATCGAAACTCCAACTGATCCCGACTTTCCTGCAACTTCCGGCACAATTGCATCATCGCTTTACCTTGGATGGCTCCTCTAGGCATGCAATTCTTCATCGTCTTCTCCGCCCCCTGATGGCTGTCAGTGTAACTTCGTCATCGTCTTCTCCGCCCCCTTGCTGACTATCATTGTAACTTCGTCATCGTCTTCTCCGCCCCCTTGCTGGCTATCAGTGTAACTTCGTGATCTCCGCTGCTATTTAAATGTGGTGCACTACTCCTCTTACTCCTCCTTCTCATCTCTGTTCGCTCTGTCTCTGGACTGTCGATCATCAGTCGAGCTTTGGTAGCTTCTGATCAGAACCCTCGTCGAGCTTTGATAGCTTCTGATTAAAATCCTTTCCGAGTTTTGGTAGATTCTGATCAAAATCCTCGTCGAGCTTTTGTAGCTTTTAATCAAAATCCTCGTCGAGCTAAATTGGTAGCTTCTGGAAATCCTTGAGCCGCCATTTCGTAGCTTCAAATCCTTGGTTTCGAGTAAAAGGAAAAGGTGCGTGCCTTCGATGTCAAACCATTAAGTCCAGAAGAAGAAGAAGAAGAAGAAGGGATGTCTTTCGAAACTGCGACGACTTATTGTGCATCGGCCACGTACATAGTAGATCAGATGAGATAAGACTTTTTTTTCTGCTGCATCAGCTCGCCGCTTTCCTCTGTGCCTCCCGGTTGGATCCGTATATTCTCGGTAATGTCGGTCACGACAAGTGATCTGATGAAACGACAAGTGATTGGATGCGTTTTGTTCGGTGCTCCGGATCCTCTTCCTCCGGTGAGGAATCTCTCTGAGGAAGAAAAGAGGGAGAGAGAGTGTGTGTGTGTGAGAGAGAGAGATAGAGAGCGAGCGAGCGCCAGAGAGGTGATTTTGTCCTTGCACGTCTTTCCAGAAACAGCAGCGGAAGTTGCCCGTTCCCTCGACTAGGTCTGCTGTCACTTCTGCTCGCAAGGAGGCCCCCATTCCGCCTCTTCAGGGTCTTTTAGTGTCCGGTGTGAGGAGCCCAGCGTGCAGGGGGCATTTCCTTTTGGTGTACGGCGTAAGGCACCAGCCAGGTTGAGGCCGCTCCCCTACCTCATAAGGTTCATAAGGTCCCCAGCCAGGTGGGGGAGGGGCCAGTGTTTTTTTTCGGGGCATGAATTTTGCCATCTTTTCAACACAAAAATTTGGAAAATCTTGGAATTTTAAAATTTTTAAGAGTTAAATTGACTAACTTTTTGAAATTTTTAGCAAATTTTTGATATCACAAAACTTGAAAGGAAAACTCTTGGTGGGTCCATTTCCTTTCGGTGTATGAGCCCTAGCTAGGGTGTCTTAAAACAAAGGGCCGGCCTCAAATGATAAAGACACATGCCACAAAAATGCAGTATACTGTTGTGGGGGAGGTTACTGTACAAGTGGGTTCTCTTGAGCGAGGGCCATCTGAAGGTGTGAACGTGTGAACCCTTGAGGGCGTAGTTTGGGGAGAACCCATGAGGACAGGAACCTTGGCGTACATAAACTACTGTCCTTTTAGCAGAATTCAGGAACGTACGTTTTAAAATAGAAGGATCTCCCCCTGGCACAACCCCTTGGGTTCTTCTGCTGGAGGAGATCCCTCCAACTACACGGAGAATTAAAAAGTTAGTCATTTATGTTAGCAGAAACGTCATTTTTGTTTTGCTCAGAGGTTCTTGTGTGGGCTGACTTGCATGTCCACTCTGCTTCCCTCTAGAATGAACAAAATTCATTGGTCGGAAGGCAATAAACAAACTTTGGGACTACAAACAAACTTTGCTAGCTGAGCTGTGAAGCAACAAGGGCAGCAACCTTGCTCTTCAGCCCTGTTGCTCAGCCTCTACATCCAAGTCATTTGGCAAATGACAAACATAGCTGGCTGAGCCATGAAAAAACAAGGGCAACCTTGTGCTTCAGCCCTATTGCTTGATGCTCACATTAGTTGTATGCCCAAGAGGTTTACTACCTGGCTCAGTTAACTTGTGTACATGTGCACAGCCTTTCTAGCTTTTCAGACAACTTTTTGATAATTAGCCAAAAAGAATTCTCAAAACTGCAAAAAATTGAGTGTTCTTCAGGTTTATAATCATCAAATTTTGGAAAATTTTATTATTAATTTTAAGAAATGATCAATAGCTTCTTTAAGTTATATATAGGAGATACCTATGTGTGATGATGAAACCCTACCAATCATAAATAAAACAAAGCACTCCACACAAAAAACGCGGGGAATACAAGGAACAAAATGGAAGGATCCACGTACAAGAAAACAAAAGAACCAACTAAGAAGGTGATGCACAAGAAGAACATCAAGTTCCTGAATCCCCTCATGTTGTGAGAAGCTACCTCACAAAAGAAATCCTTAAAATCAACCATTGTCCCGTGTCTCTTTTCAATAACAAGGACCCACACTCATTTCAACCCATGAATGGGGCCATTTCTTCTAAATTGCAACTCTGCCTAGGGGGTTTACTTAGGGGTCATCCTACCTACTTATCTAGGTTACCTAGCCTCTCCACCTACTAGATAAGATGGAGATTTTTAGGGTTTATTTATGTCTAGGGATCATTTCGGATAGGATGGAGGATTTAAGGTGAAGACTTTTAGGGTCCAGGGTGTTACTCTTCTAGAGATTTTCAATTTGGAAACTTCGATTTTACTTTTGAAACCTCTATTTATTTCTGGAAAAAAAAAAATTCCTGGAATATTTTATTCGATTTTATTTTGGAAACTTCTATAGACTTGTAGGACTTTGGAAACTTTGGAGACTTTTAGCTAGTCTAGATCAAAAATTCATTTTATTTCTGTTTGGAACTCCTCCTCAAAGATTACACTCAAATCTTTTAGCTTGCTTGAGATTTGCAATTTTGACCTTGTGTTCTTGTTGGGTGATGCCAACCTGAGCCACTAATAAAACATCTCTAATCTCATTATTTGTTTGGAATTATTCATCCATGGATGTAATTCTGAATCTTCAACATTCCAGCCTTTGGCATGAACTTCTCTAGATTTTCAGTTGATACATTATGATTCAAACTTTGAACTTCTCTTTTCAGTTGATACATTGCTTGGACCACTAATCACTATGCGAATTATTTCATATTGTGTTGAAATATTAATTACAAGTGTGACTTTTGTACCATTTATGAAGATTGTTGCATCTTTAAAACGTTTTTTGAGATGTGGCCATGAATGGATTTCTATTTTGCTCAAAGTTCATTGCACTACAAAATCACCTTCTTTGAGTCTTCTTCATTGGACATCTATGTTTGTTAAACTCTTTCAGTGTGTCTCACAACAGGTCCTTGAATATTTCTTCTTGGAATTGAAAGCTTGGGTACATTGTTTTTAGAAGCATAAACAACATTCCATGCTGCACAAGGTATCAACTAGATTATTTGTTCTCCGCACTTACTATATTATTTCCCAAAATGGATGTTATACATGGTTGCCATTGTGCTAAGGTGTAAAGATTCCATGAGTGCTTCACAAGGTTCTATTTTTTCGTGCTACCTTGGCATTTCAGTGTGCTTCCACTAAGGGACCATGTTCTTGTGTCAAACAATGGTAGTCAGCAAAAAAAACTTGAGAGAAAGTATGGGCTTGCCAAAAATGAAATAAACATGTGAAAATGGGTTTGTCCAAGTCTTAGAGGGTCTACCTAGGTCTTAAAGGTATGCCCAAGTCATAGAAAATCTATCCAAATATTAAGGGGTTAGTCTAATGTCAAGGGGTTTGTCCAAGGTTTGTTTAAAGTCTTAAGGTATGTCTAGGGCTTTAAAAAGTTATAAAGTTGACTAACTATTAATGAACTAACTATTAATGAATTCACTTGTGTGTAACAACTAGTCCCCATTCATTAAAGGGTTGGCCATTTTCAACATGGTAAATTTGTCAAAGTTCATTTGAAATCCAATAAAATAAAAAATGAATTGAAATACATATCGGTGTAGTGTGTTCATGTTCTCATGCATCTCACACACATTATTTGTTTAGACTTGGGGTAAATTTTGGATTTCATTGAAATTGGATCATTTTCAAGTTTCACCCCACCTTTTTTTCCTTTTTTCAATGTTCACCTTGAATTCAACAACATCTAACCTTGTTTTTTGCCCAAACATATTGTTTACATCCCAAGTTTTACAAACTTTATGAATATCTTTAATATCGAAAGATGTTTAAAGCTCTTTTGCTTCCATATTTTATATATAACCAATTTTGGTTAAATCATCTTACGGATTACCACCACTAAAAGATTACATCACAAAATTGAAAAATTGAAACATTAGTGATAGCCAAGCCTCCCCTTGCATTTTGGAATGTTCCTCATGTATTGGTCTTACTCACATAATTCCAACATGTCTAGTTTTCAAATGAACTTCAAAAAACATTTAAAGTATTTTCAAATGTTTTCAAAGAAGGAAAATTTGGTAAATCCCAAAAACCAACCTATACAAAAATGTCAAAGTAAACACAAAAGAAAATTTGAAGTTGGAAATTGAATGCAATTAACATCCATGATCAATAACATTACTTGGTTAATAAAAGTGGAAACAAGTTAATATGCAAACTTCCAAAATGTGATTGAATGCATTTGAAAACTTTCATAGTGACTATCTTTATGGTTAATCATTGTGCAGCAACCCCATATTCCATACCTTAAGGAAGGCCTTTTACAATGCCTACTTACACACAATCCAAACCCCACATCTTCACAAAAACATTTTTAAAAATCAAATTGTAAACCTTGATGTTTCTTGAGAAAGGCAAAAAATATCTGGTGAAAATGTAACACCAAAATAGGTTGGTTTTTTTTGTGTTAGGCTAGGGATTGGGGTTGCTACCCTCACTACTACAAAATGGTGGTGCATTTCACTAGTCCCCATTTAGTAGACCAATGAATTCATTGCTACTTCATTAATCCCCATTCATTACAATTAGTGAATTCACTCAAAATCTAATCAAATCATTTAGCGTACAAGGACACCTTTTGTTGTAGAGGGGCTTAAACATGTTGATTTTTCTGGCTTGTTTTAGAACATTTTGGAAGTCATTTTTATGGTTGAAATTCACATTTTTTATAACATGTAATTACTTCAAGTTTCAACCTTGAAAATGCAAAGGTTGTTAAAAAAATTAACTAAATAAGTTCGGAAAAGAAACTTCATTTCGATGGACCTAAGAAAAAATGGTTATATATGCAACAAGGGAGTGGAAGGAAACAAAATGGGGGATGTGAGTTATAGTGTGTGGGGGAGAGGCTAGTTAGTCATTGATGTAGCATTATGTGGAATTTTCTCCAATAGTTCAAATGTTTAAAACAATATTTGTAAGTTGTATATTTGTGAAAAAATTCATTTGTGTGTTTTGTACTTGCCAATATGAATATGCTCATCAATGCACATGCCCAACTTTATGTCTTGTGGGCATCACACTTTTGCATACCCATTATGTATGCCCTTTTATAAAAATAATCCAAATTTATGTTCATGTTTAAAGGGCCTAAATTTGCTAAAAGTATAAGGATTCTAGGCTTCACATATATTTTTTATTTTTCATATATGTCTATCAAGTACATATGCTGGCCAAGTTGATGATTTTTTCATTATTGACCAAATTAGTTATTATTATTTTTTAATTTCTGGACTACATAAGGTATCAAGGTGAAAGCACAATCAAGTATACACAAATAGTAGTACAAAATACATGCACTTTCATAAAATCATATCTTGGACATATAAATGTAAGAAAGTAGAATCAAAACCTCTTCAATTGTTATGGTTAAACCAATATTGGAGCCATTGAATTTATAATAAGTATACAAAGTTTGAGAAACATTTGTATAATAAAAATAAATTAAAAATATGTTTTAAACTAGTTATATGACATTCAAACATATTTTTATATTACTTGTTTGATATATTAATTACTTTTACATTAGAGAATGAAAGTACATCAATAAATTTTATCCAAGCCTAAATTTAAAAAGTTAAGAAATCAATATTTCATCTACTAAGTGAAATAAATGAGTGCAAATAAGATACAATGACCCAACAATGTTATTTTAGACAAGGATAACATGTCCTTTTGCCCAAAAAAAAAAATTTCATACCAATAATTTCTTAAATCACATCTACTTGCATCTATTTGCATTCTTAAAAATCAACTTACATGCATATTTAACATGTGATTCTTTAATATGATTATTATAAAATCAAAAAAATGTTCATATTGATCTGTAATAAACAATATTTTTAAATTTAACACATTAAATCTTATTATATGGCTATTTTTCACTTATGCTAACAAGGATCAAAATGTATACTTTTATCCATCAATTATAAAGATTCTCAACAAAAAAAAACCTATTGATTATCAATTTCACTATCAAAATAATTTTTGCAATTACCAATTTATTTCATTATTTTTAGGGTAATAACCAACTATTATGCATATGGGTTGGTTTTCCAATATGTGCCTTGACATCAACTACCTATTATATTTTCCTGGTTAGATAGGTTTTCAGTTTCAATACTTCATCTTTGTTGGCAATTTTATAATATTGATATGACAAATTGGTGCTAGAAATCAGAAAACAACTCAATAACATTTCATGGGTATTGAAAATTGATAATGTCACAACTTCAAAGTCCTTAAAATTGATACCAAACAAATTAAAGACATCTACAATGTAAATATACTAATGAGGTTAAATCATTCCCATGCATCAAAAACTCTTGTTCCATTATCTCTCGCAAAAAATCATGACCTCTTGTAACCCTCTTTGATACTTATGTTTCAATCAACTAGACTAGTATGCAACTTTCACAACCCAACTTCATGTTCAACACACAATTGTTGAGTGACCCCATTCCATTTTGCATACATTCCGAATTGACCATTCACCAACTCTTGCCATCACACTCAATCCATATCAATTACCATTTTGACCCCTAGACCTAATCCCAAGTAGTAGACCTCACCACTTTCAAGAGTTGCATTCTCTTCTATCCTCATGTATGGAACTTTGGCAAACCTTAAGATTTTCATCATGATTTCCAAGAGCAGTCACTTCACTTAATTAGGTTCATATTAACTTTGCACTTTCAAAAAAAAATCATGTAGCAGAACACAATTTTTTGCATTCAAGCCAACACACAAATCACCCAAGTCCTACTACACAACAAAAATACTCATTTAACACCAAAGCCGAAGGGGAATTCAGGCACATTTTACATACATCCAGCAAGTCCAATGCTTCAACATTTGGGGATGAGCCAAGCACATTGATGTTCATGTATGAACTGGGGCATTTTCCTTATCCATCAAAGGCTTGATGTCTGTCATGTGTACAGGCAACCATCTGTTCTACAGGTATAGTTATAATATCAAAGGATCAGCTCACCAAATTTTCCACCTTCAAATTCACAACATAGACTACATAGGACCAGCAAAGGCCAAGATTCAAGAATGGATGCAACAAAGGAGCACAAGCTTATTTTGTTGGATACTTTCTTGATGGCTCCATAGCATATTTCATGGAATGGGCACATGAGCTAAGAAAAAAATCTTGTTGCAACAAACAGGTATACAAATTTACGGATGTCAAGCCTCCAACTCAAGTGGAAATCTGAAACATATGAGATTTAACATGACAACAAAAACATCACCTGTGGATGTTGCAAATGGAATTGAAGCGGAGGATCATGGTGATTGTCGTGCACCCCCTGTACAAGAGCTCTAACACAAGGTGGAAGTTTAACAACATAATTGTTGACCAGATTAGATGCAGAAAATAGTATCAGTAGCCAATTAGTGAAATTATTATTGTAGCTTTCACAATAATTTATGTCATTTTCATGCTGTATCAGATCTGTGTTACACAATATTGTAATTATTATTGTGGTTTCATAAAGTTAGTAATCCCTTTACATATTCATTTGGTTTTTAGATTCTTCCACCCCTAGGACCACTCCACTTGATTTGAAAAATTTGTGATCACAAGGTCCATATTTGACCCTAGTTCAGAAGTTTTCAAAATCTTCAGTTCCAGTGCTTCCATCTGTATTTCTTTCAGTGTATCTAGATTCACTAATTCAGCCCTTGTCACCACTCCAATTAGTAATGGCTAGCATAGTACACCTAAAAACTTCAAATCCTAAATGCAACCAAAAAGGAAAGCTTCTGATTTGGCAGGAATGATTTGAAATTTTGGCACAAGCCATGTTTGTAAATTGATAAAAAAGAGGAATTAAAGAGGGATTTTGTCTATGCCGAAATAGTCTTGCCATATTTCAGATTAGCATGGTAAATGGGTCATGAAATTCTCCATTTGTTGAGGTCCCAAATCAACCATTGCGTGTCTTCATTTGTAAGAGGAATAGAAAGACTTTAATGAGCCAAAAACTGATCATAAAACATTCAATGAAATTTCTCTCCAACTTGTATTCGAAGGGCACTTTATTATCCACATTAATAATGCTCTCAGTTAAAAACATCAGGAGGCACCTTACACCTACAAAGAGGCCTCTTGTAGGCATAATGTGTGCCTTTCATAATGATGAATCTAACAATGTAGATAAAGAACATCATGATCATCTTCTCGATGACATTGTGAAATTCATCATTGTAAGGGTGGCATTGGAGTTGAAGATGCACTGATTGGTTACATCAACCATCTTTTAGCAGCTTTACATGATTAGGGTTATTGATCATTGATTTCTTGCCTTGTGCTAGATAGATAGACATAAAGGCAGTTCACTTTCACATTTTGAATTTTGTGCACTTCACGCGTGCTTGTAAATTATTTCCAGTATATTGTTAGCTTCGTATGTATGTGTATGTTTAGCTTGCCAGGCTTTTTCATTGTAGTTTTGTTTATGTTTATGCAGTTACTAGCTTCGAGCTTCTCTTATATTACTCTTTGACCCTTGCAATATAAAATGAGCACATCAGTTGTCTTGTTCAATGAGATAGTCCTTTGTAAAATTGTCCTTATATGTTTGTCCATTCAAAAAATTTCAAAACTAAAATCAAAACCTAAAATTCAAATCAAAATCTCCTAAGCATTCATTTGAATCATTCAGCACAATTGAATCATGATTACCAAAAGATTTTAAATGGCAAAACATAGATTTAAATGATGAAACATAAATAAATCTATGATAGTGTACTGTTTTCACTGCTCTAGGACGAGCTTCTTGGCTCCTTTGACAGTGTTTTTGCTCAAAATGTTTATATAAGCAGATGCAAGCACTCATGTTAGAAGAGTATTCATTTGCAAGTAATCAGTACTTACCCTAGTGAAGTGTCAGTTGAAGCAGCAGATGTCCCATTGTTGATGTGAATATATAGAAATTGATATCAGCACCTATACTGCAGAATGGCAATCTGGTGTTATAGCTGGATCATGCAAGCTGGTGCAGGAGCAGCTAGTGCAGGATCAGATCATGGAACTCTGAAGGACTTGCTGCAGGTGGATCAGAAGCTAGCCTGTAATTACATTCTAGAATCAGTAGTAATAACCTGCGACGGTTCAACCTAGACAGGCAGCTATCGATCTAGCAAGCAGCTGGAGACAGCAGCTAATACTGATCAAATCCAGAACTTCTCCAGCTCCATTATATGGAGTAATTTGCAGGTGCCGCACATGACTGCTTAATTTTCTATGCCCTGCAAGCTAGTAATTTATACATAATCTCTAGTTTAGTACTGTAATAAAGCATATGTTCACACGCACCACCTCTCTATGTTCGCAGGATGCTGCAATATTTGTCGACCAGCTGGATTTGCAGAACTGGACAACATCTATGTAACTTGGATTCTGCTGGATTAATTTCTCGAACTAGATTTGCAGAACTGGGCACTGCATCTATGGTCGGATGCTGCTGCATTGATTTCTCGAGCTAGGTTTGCAGAACTAGGCACATCTATGTTTGGATGCTGCATTAATTTGTCGATCTTATAGATTTGCAGAACTAGGCTCAATATCTATGTTTGGATGCTTAGACTGGATTAATTTTTCGAGCTAGATTTACAGGACTAGACACATCGATCTGTGTTTGATTGATGCATTAATTTGTCAAGCTAGATTTGCAGAACGTCTAGTCGTAGAACCAAAACCTGATGATCAGTATACAATTGATGATACAAGCCTGCCATGTATTGGATCTCAGCAGCTAGAGTGTTGCGGTACTGCAGATATTGTCGAGCTGTTTGACAAATATATTCAGTTATAAGGTTGTAGTACATGGGAGTTCTCATCATCACGAATGCATTGACTGTTGTCTACATGCGTATACAGTAGCAGCAGCAGAACATAGCCATTGATTTCGGACGCGTGCAGCTCCTAGCCTAGACACTTAATTTCCTCTGGGAGGATGTGTACGAGGATCGCTGTAGTCCAAATGTGTGTCGTCGTCAGAATATGATGCCGAGTCGTCAGCATGGACTGATGGAAATCTTGTAGCCCTTGCTGCTGCTGCCATATTCCTGGTGCTAGTCATGAACAATTTCCTTGTTTTTCTGTGCTGCGACTGTGGACTGGATCGACTTTTAATAAGTGACGTTGTGCGCAATGTTGTTGCACCATCGACATGCATCAGTAGGTCCCTCACGGTCTTCATGAAAGAGTACCTGGGTAGTGCAGGATTTTCATGTGCCGCCTTCATCTGCAGCAGGCGCTGCCAATATAATGAATGCAGAGTCGTTGCTGTTGTTCGGAGTTGCACAGCAGCTGCACTAGGCCGCAACTGCAAACAACTAATAAGTTTTCTGTGCATAGAATATTTTTGTGCCTGCATCCGGGACTCAACTTCATCGACATTTCTCGGCTCTTCCTGCACACTCGAAATCACTTGTGTGTAATTGACTGATTCGACTGATCTCCCCTGCACTCCAGATGCCTGCGGTCAAAAGTCATCTGAAATCGGTCAAGAGCTGATCCACGAGAGGCAAGTTTTCTTCATCCATGATCCCACATGACAGAAAGATTTCGAGCTCCCGAAAAGAAGCTAAGGCAACTCGAACTGTTAGAGGAAAGATCTTCAAACATAACAATATACATCACTTAGTCGCTGTCCTGTGGATCACAAGAGACTTCATTGTAACTCCTTAGCACTACTCTTACTTAGTATCCTCTTTGTAGCGTGGAGACATTTCCGAGAGACATTTCTTCGACTGTGTTCTTCAGGTTGAGTGCACGATTATCTCAAGCGGAATGATCTTCTAGCTTATCAACCATCTCTACAAGTGATCTAGTCGACCAAAAGACTGCGAATAAGGCCTCTTGATTGTCTGTAGACTCTTTCAAGATCCTGAAAGTTTGAAACCTTAAACACCAATCTGCAATCCTAGTCGAGTGCCGCTGCAGCAGCAGCTGTGAAACTTTGATGTAAGAAGAAATGCCGGAACTTCGTGAACTAATCCCAAGGATGATCATGAAAACTTTTCAAGAAAAGAAGAGATCATAATCACTGCAAGCCTGCACAATGTATTCAATCATCAATGACACAGATTCGCGGGGGTACCTTTGTGCGGGTAAGCGGAGAGGACGTCGTTACGTCGTCTAGTATTTCAGGTTGTTGGAAACTGGCTTCTGTGACCTTCTCGTGATTTACACCTGCGCGCATACAACAGGGCCAAAACATCCGTCACTTAGAACGTTTCTCAGTTCCTTGTCAGATTACCGACGTTTCTCTCGAGTCCAGTCCTGAATGCAAAGACATTCAGAACCTTGGAAATTTCCGATTCTGCTCTAAATGGATCTAAACATTAGTCCCGGAGCTGTGGTGAGATTTTGTTGCAGGTCTGGCACACAAGATCGAGAGTGGAACTCGTTAGATCACTACTATCACTCGAGTCTGGACAATTCATCTGATCAAAGAGATCGAACTCACCACAAGGAGGACGAAGGCCTGCAGCGGCAGCGGCGGAGATAGATGATGAAAATTCTAGTTGGAGCAATAGAAATACGCACAAAACGGCTGTGGCTGCAGCTCTTACGGACTTGGAGCTAGGGCGCGTCTTCCTGCATCCTACTGAGGTGAACATTCTGAGTACTTGCGCATGGCTGCCTCAGTACTACTGCTTTCAGATACAAGCTTGACGTGAGTTTGTAAGGAGAAAAATACGTAGCACGCAGCGTGGTTTCAACAAGTATGCCAAAATCCAAATTATAAGAATGCTCAAGAGGTGAAGAGCAAGTAGTTCAGGGGCTAGCTAGCTTCTAAGCGCTGCTGCTGTTCCAGAGCTCCAATAACCTTACGGAGATGACAGAAGAAGACAGTGTACAGAACTAAATTGAACACTGGGAAATATCAGCTGATCATCAAAAGAGAAGGAAACAAGCAACATAATGTAACAATACGCAGCTGCGGTTCTACTATTCAAAGAGGTTTGAGAGAGCAAAACATATTGTAGGCGCAGCTAGCAACAGGAACGAGAAGGCTGGAGGAGACACGTTTAAGTGCTCTCGCTCGTACAACAGCTCACTAGTAAGAGAGCAGTTACAAGTACTTTGCAGCTGGGAAGAAAGTGGCTTGAGGACGTAGAATGACGCGCGGCCAGGACTGTAATTTAAAAGGAGCTAGTTCTGTTGCAGCATACATATGGGCCAAGCCAAGGAAGCAGCTAAGCTGGGGCCAAGAACGGGGAGTACCCACGGTAGACCTGGGCAGCTCATTTGATCAGCACTAGGGTCCACACCATCACTACAAACAGGGACAATGAGACAGAAAGAGGCAACGAACAGAGCAGAGTCTCAACTTGGTAGAAGCAAGTGGGAAGAAGCTGCCGACGTCGTCAACCGATGGGTAGATTCACCAGCTACCAGCTTCCGCCGATGTCCGGGTTGTAATGTCTAGACTTTGATTCCTAGGAGTGCTCTAGAGTCACAGTCTTCTTTTGCTGTGTTCTGATTCATTTGTCTGGGGCAGATTGATAAATTACTGTCTGACATTTCTACTTCTGATCAGCTGCCAGCAGGTGACGAAGACGACGACGCGAGCTTCTTCCATTAAACTCTGGACACTTGTCCATCTTTTTCGGGTGGGCAGCAGCTAGATAGCTTCACACCAGCTGCTAATTTCTGATCATCAGCAGCATATATTACTCCGGGGCGCTAATGTCTTTGGTTATAGGAACTGTTGCTAGCTAGATAAACAGAGCTTGTTGTCTGACTAATTTGTCTGCGAGGAACGAGCTCACCGCCCGACACAATTAGTTCTGATCCTGCAGCAGTGGCCAGGTCATGGCCGCGAGGACTTAGACTTCCTTAAGTACTATTCCTCGCCTTTCTCTGGATGATGTCCACCCCTAATTGCTGCTGCCCCCAACCACGCTTACATTATTCTTAATCAAATGTCGCTATTTCCTCAATACTCTCCTCCTCTTTAATTACTCTCTTGAGCAGCGGCCAGCCAGCTCCAATATCTTTCGGATTTACCCATCTACAATTTCTGTATGATTCTGGCTGCAGTAGAAAAAGCTCCTAGCTAGCACTTCAAGTGCCGTGATGATGATTTCAGGATTGATAATACTCAATCCCAGATAGTACTTTATATAAGTCTTCTCTTATATCTATTGACTCAAAATCAATCATACAACTACTCAAAAAAAAATGAGTACATGATCTAACTTTTAAAGTACCGTATATATATAATGGAATTGTCTGCAACTTTTCCAAGACTAGGAGGATCGATCCATGTCTAAGACTGATCCGTAAGCTACAAAATGTGGGTGCAGTCTATTAGTCCTAGTTCACCAGGCCAATAAATTCACTGCTTCGAGTTCACTTGACATAGAGGGACACCTTTTGTTGTAGGGCGTATATATTCTAAGAATTGCAACCCTTGCTAATAAAAAGTGCACTATATCTGATGTTCACAATGTCGTGTGTGGATCGATCCTTCACTAACTAGCTAGCTCATCTTGATCATACAATGGAGAAATCCTTGCCAAGGATTATAGCTGCTTCTAGTGATGAAGATCCACCGAGTTAACCCATGTGTAAACGAACTCCTCTACGTATTTCTTGGCGAGTTCAGTGAACCAGCCAGCACCCACCAGCGCAAGATGAAGGTTGGATGATAAGTGGTTAGAAAACAATTTTCTGTGGGGCTCCTGTTTGCTAGCTAACCATGATGGTTAACTAACTCAGCTGCTTTATTTTTCTAAGTACCTTCTTTGGCTTGCTGGTTCTTAGTAGGTCTACTGATCTGAGCTTGATTGGAAAAAAAAAAAAATTCAAAAGTTTTGAAAAGGTTTTGTAAAGCACTTCGAGAAACTTTCCTAAGTGTATTTGAAGGGCACCTTATGTACTGTATAGTACCTAGCCTGGTTAGGCACTAATTAATTATTTTTTAAATTGTCAAAAATTCTGGAAAAACGTTTGCCTGCCATGTCCAAATTCTGAAGGAAACTCTCAAGCAAACTACCTTAATATTTAATATTGTGTGTAATTGTAAAATATTATTATTTTTGCAGTCAAATTTTGCAAACGATCAAAAAAGTTAATTATTAGGCACCTTGTTGCTGAACCAAGCTAGGAACTACAGTATGTGAATATCAGCAGTAGAGAAACAAGAGGGAACTTATGCCTACTCTTTAAGAGTGAGAGAAATGTTATGATTACTTATATCTATAAATCCTTCATACTCTTAACGATTAAGTGTAAGAACCCTCCTCCCCTCCATTGCCTTGTGATCTAGATGTATGTTTAGATTCATCGTAACATTCACCTTACGCTTTAAGATTGGTAAAGCCTTATATATAGGGTGGGGCAGATCCCACAATGTGAGGTGGGACTTGATTACTTGGGCTTCTTTTTTTGAGAATTTCCCCAAAGTTTTCACCCCCACAGAAAAGTTCCAAAGCTTCTGAAGAGGAGACGTTGAGTCCATTGGCCCCTGTGGAACGACACACAAAGTTTTGCAGCTGTCTATAGCACAAATCTGTAGAACTTGCAGGGACAACTTGCGGGACAATGTGAGCACAAATTTTATTCCTGCAAACCTGCCAAATCTGTTACTTGGAAGAAGAGTGTGGTGTGTAAACTCTGAACGAGAGGAAAAAAATTAAGTCATAGCCAGAGTTACCTCTTTAGGAGTATGTAGACCGGTATTCATGCGCCAGTTGTTCTCTTCAAGACCACATGTACCTCTCTGCAAGGCAAAAGTTTTGTGCCAGACACTAACTACCCCCCTATTACTAAATGCACGTGATTCTGGTAAAGCCCATAGCAACTTCTTCTCCAACCTAAACCCAATACCATACTGTTGTAGTAGCTTGGCAGCCTCCACACAAATTATTTATTTTCACAAAACGTTGAAATCTTCAAAAAGACTTTTTCCAAATAATAAATTGTTTCTCTATTTTGTGAAGGAAAATAATAGACAATGTTTTAGAATATTTTGGAATTATTCCACACTGAAATGTTGAACTTGTCATGGTACTACAGTAAACCCTGGCAGAAGTTTTAGGCATTGGTGGTGTTGGACACCAACAAAATATTGAAAGGTCATGGGTTTGTGATTCTTGCAAGTACACAATTAGAATTGTCTACCTGTCTCATGTTTGTGTTCCAAAGGTTCCTTATGAACCCTGATAGTTTGGTTAGCAAGTTACCTTATGTGTGTGGTATGCTAGAATATCACAAACGTGTTTTTTTAAGTGTACACATGAATGGTATACACTGTACTCAGGTACACAATGCATACTGTGTATATACAGTTTTCAAGTCTGTGTTCCTAAAGTTTATATACCTTTCAAAAATTTTATGTGTCTTCAACTAACTTGGTAGAAATTTTTGTCTTGTTGTACATTACAACAAAAGATGTCCCTGTACACCAAGTGATTTGACTGAATTCTAAGTGAATTCATTGGTCGTAGTGAACAAGACCCAGCAAGGATGCAATGAATTCACTTGTTTACAGAACTAGTGAATTGCACCTGCATTTTAGTATTCAGTAGTAGTGTGTGTTTCATATGGTACAAAACTGAATGTATGAATATTACACTATAAGTGTACTGTTCTGACTCCAAAGAGTACACCACACCCTGTACCATATAAATGATGTTCCATATACAATTTAGCTTGAATTTTATGTTATGAGTGGTGAAGATGGTACACCAGTGCAAGTGGACCAAGAAAGATACAGTGTACCCATGTAAAGCAAGGAATAAATAATATGCAATTCACTGTAGATGATGTTGTATGTTGTATAAGTTGTTGTATACATGATTTAATTATATACAAAGTATACCATTTGAGTGTGCACATGTCATGTGTAAAGAATACTCATTGTGCACACATAATTGTGTGCCATAGCATATTATTCTATGGAAATTTTTTAATTCACACCTTTTTTGGTTAAATTCACACCCTTTCTTCGTGTCGTGGTCAAGAAATGCGGCAGACCTGCAGGCTCTAAGAACAAGACAAGCACGACCAGGGTGTGAATTTAACCAAAAAAGGTGTGAATTTAAAATTTTCCTATTCTATTTCCATAAGTATACATTAGAATATTGGATTTCCACAATTGCCACATTCATATTCTTCTTCATGCATCATCAACATCAATAATGAAGAGCATACTTCTACCTCACCTGGCTGTTCTCACAAAATGGCCATTTTACTAAGTATTGGATACCAAATTTTCAATCACTAAACGTTACCTATATTAAGTACTTGAGTTCTGCTCTTTGTTCCCAGAACTGGGGAGCAAAATTGGAGTTGCAAAACTGACAGGAATCCTTCTGGTCACTCAGACAAACATCAGACCAGAAGCAAAGCAAAGCAAAGCAATGCAATGCAATGCCCCCATGTCTGGACTGTGAAGACATTTTGAAAAGATGGTAAGAACCAGCAGAGCCTACTTGTCGAGGAAATTAGTTAATATTCTCCCCAAGTCAAAATCTCACCTTATTTAGGACACTGAAATCAACTCTGGTTCAGAGCTGTTACATAGGGAGGCAGCTTTTGTGAATTTGACAGATGACAAATTGGGGCCCAGTTGCCAATATAACCAGAGGAAACTAGCTGAAATATTTGGGACCTCCATGTGCTCATTCTAATGCCCAAACCTTTATATAATAATATACCACAACTGCAACACTATTTTTTTTAAGTTCAGAGACCAGAATTTTTCTCCAGGTCTGCTTCCATATATATATATATATATGTATGCCCATTGCTGACAGAATGAACCAACACCCATCCGAGGGGATGGATGGTGGGTGGACAGGAAAACACTTTTTTCATGGGGTTCTGGTTTCCCTAGTTAACTAATATGTTGATTAGATCAGTTTCTGCTTTTACAGGCCTTCAGCTTATTTCAGGAATGCCTGAGCCCTAGTGCATTACCCTACACTAACCTAGTTATAGTATCTATCCTTTAAAGGATATATTAGCAAGGTGAAACCCCGTGTGGACTCAGTTGGTGTTCATGAGAAACTCTGATGACAAGGTAATGGAAACAGACCCTGAGTCATGACTCATAAGAGGCTTCTAATGGATGGGGCGCTAGTGGGTGTTGGTTCAGTCTGGCTGCTCACTGACTTTGAGACCCATTATATACATACTTTGCTCCAACATACACTCTAGAATAGTACCTTTACAAGGGGAAAAAAAAATCCCTTGACTTCCCATATGGCATAGATTGTAGCTGTAGCACCCGACCAAACCCCGCCGCCCCCCCCCCCAACAAGATTCTTGTTGAATTGGTTGTATGGCACCACGAGCTCCTCGCCGGTACAGACTACACTGAGACTCTTCAGGTACATTGTGACCCTTTGAGTACATTTTTACTCTTATTGAAATTCCAATTACAAAAATTACTCAAAATTTCATACCTCCCACACCAGTGGTCTACAAATTACAAAATCACCTTGGTGCACACTTACTCCTCAAGGGTTTCCAATGATACCAAGAACACAACTGTGAGCTCGTGGTTTGCGAGATCTCAACATGACAAATCTAACAAAACAAACCAACTATGTTCCTTAATAGTAAGATCATTATGTCCTTTCCCCTAAGCAATTGGGTTCTACATACTGCAGTACAAACAATACGATGTCTTCCCATTAGAAGTCAAGCAATGGTTGTCAAGTTGACCTATGGCCATTAACCTTATAATGTTGACCATTGTAAACCCACCACCATTCTACCTATATAATTTCTTAGTTAATGTAATAGAGACATTAACATTTTTGTAATGTTTTTCTTTGGCTTGTTTTTCAATAACACTCTTTTGTTTTTCCCAATCATGTTTTTATTTCATCTCATAAAACAATTGCAGAAATTTTCCAGTGTAAAATTGTAAATACCCCTGCTAGAAAAGAGCAAGATTCTTATGGTGACTACAATTGCAAAACTTTCCCAGTATAAATTTGTGAATATCCCTCCTAGAAAAGAGTAAGGTTCTTATGCTTACTATTTCGGAGTGAGAGGGACCTTACATCTACTTAGGTGTCCAGTCACTCCTTCTCCTAAAAAGTAAGTAAAATATCAAGGTTATGGAGAACACCTGTAAAAGCCTTTGGAAGAATGTCATGCTCAGTATCCATACTCTAGACATTTCTGGAAGTTTCTAAGGACGTTTAACCTGCGCTCCCCAAGATACCATTGATGTTCCCTAAAACCATAAAATGGCATGGCATTGCAAAACTTGACATGGGTGAGTTTTATGCTTCTAAAATAGCCCCATGTCTCTTGATTTTTTCAAAACAATAATAACATAAGGAAGGGGACATTCTTAACTCCAATTTGAGAAGTGATAGAAAACAATCAAAGAAAGAAGATGTTTATAGCCAAGAAATTCAAAGGAACGTAAAAGATACCAATATTGGAATCATCTCCATAATTGTTAGAATTCAGTGGATCCATTGCAACCAATAGTGTCAGCTACTTGGAATTCATCAAATTTTTGCAAGCTTGATGTTTAAGTTGTTGGGTAATTGCAAGTCATAGTGATTCACTTTTGAACAAATTAGGAGTTTATTTTGATCAAATTTTCCCTCTAAAACCTACATCACCTTTTTATCATCACATTTGAGGAACCTAGTTTTATTCTTTTCAAACAAAACAAGATAGTCAAAATTTCCTTACATTATGTAGAACCTAGTGAAATAACAAGGTTGCCAAAATTATTAAGATTTATTCTCCCAAAAAACTTTCAAAAATCAAGCAATTCAAGGACTTTCAAAAGTTCATCACATTTTTAGCTTTTTACCAATGACATTTTTAAACATAACTTTAACTAGGTAATTATCTATGCCATGAAATTTGAGGTAAAAATCTAAACAAACAATTGACAACAATGAAAATCATGAGTTCATTTCTGAGTTTACATGGACTATGATTTTCAATTTACAAATTTTTTTTAAGTATTTCATTTGATCTATACAAACAATTTGATTGTGATTAATGAACTTCTATTGGAATAATATTTTACTTCATAAAATTGAGTATCTTTTTTAAATATTACAAATTCAATAATGTCGGGGATCATTTAAGTCCTTATATACTGAAAAAACAACTTTGTGATGTACATTTTGAAACCATTTTGTCTATAACTACTCAATGATCGATGCCATTCTAGTTGAATTATGCATGTAAGCACAATAAAATATGCAATGAATTTACTTTGTCGAAGTTGGGTGCAAATAGAAAATAACAACAAAAACAAATTTAATTTTTATATATTAATTTCTTTACATGAACAATCAAAGATAAAATCATTTTTCACTATTGTGCATTAATTTTTAAATTTTGCATTGTAATTTAGGTTGAAAGTAAAATTTTCAAATTATAAGTAATTTTTACAGTTTCTTTTCCAAAATGTCAACTTTTGTAAAGTAAAAATGCAGTAGTTTCTAACAAATAAATAAACTTACCCACCACATATAATCATCATTATATCCTAATTAAATAAATATTTTTTATTTTTATTTTTTTCTCGTGGTAAAGCATACAAGCTCATATTCTCCATCTTTTTTGAAATTTATTTTTAGTTTATTTTTAAAGATCATTTTCATTTTATTTTTAAAAATAGATTCTTATCAACTTAATACAAGTTTGGGTGAAAATGTAATAAACGAAGTCATGGGCGCTAAGGTTAAAAAAGATTCCAAAGACTGCACATGACATGTATCATTTTTGTATTGGTTTATAATTTTAAAATTTTTATTTTGAATATTTTGTTTAACACTGCATATTAGATATAAATAAGTTTTGACTAAAATTTAATTTTAAATCATATATTTTATGCATGCATGTCCTCTATTTCATAACTATGAACAACTTTTGTTAAGGCCACATTTTTTAAATCCATAATTTTCAAGGTCATAAACATGTTTGAACCAAATATGTTCAAATCAATGATTAAAAAAAATTAATTAGTTCAAATCCTTTTTCTTTTCAAATCATCAAATTTGTCAAAATCATTTCCAATTTTCAAAAAGAATGGTGCACATTGGTTAAAAAAATGACATTTGAAAAAAATAAGGATTGTCCATTTTCAAAATTTGAATGCTTTGAACATGTAAAAACATTTTCTATTTGTGTCAACCTTTAAACATTTAAAATTTGCAAATAATGAAAATATTCCAATAACTTTTATGATAATCCAAATTTTATGTCTCCCTTGTGATCTTTCAAACATACAAAAATGTGGTTTGAAGGAATGTCCACTCACTAATTGTATGTTTAATTACGTCATGGTAACAACCAAGTTCCAATTTTGTAGTAGTAAATTTAATTATGTGTTATGTGTTATTTACAAATCAAAGTGAAAATAATTAAAAGTCACTTAATATTCATCCACATATAACCATGTATCCAATGACACATGATAATTGAGTTGCTTTTTGAACCATTCTTTTTTCAAACTATGCTAGCTTGTTGACTAAACCATTTTTAGTGTCTTATTCAATTTGTATTGCAAGTAATGCACATGCTTCACTACATTCAATGGTTTTCTTCAATCGAATTGTGTTTTGTGTTCTTTGGGAATGGTGGTCCATTTACTAATCATAAGGCTATGACATTTGTTTACATTGTACACCTACACCCCAAGTAATATTTGTATTTGTTTACAAGTAATTATTTACTTGTTAGCCCTTAAACCTTAAGGAAGACCAATTTGGTCCTTCAACCCTTTAAAATAATATTCTTAAGTGGAAGCAATGGCTTCAAAATCTAACATACGTGGGTTGTAGCTATCACATCATTGAGTAAAGCCCAACTTCGCAAAGTTTTTTATCTCTCACTACATATTTTTTAGAAATTAAAATATAGTACAACATGAAAAGAAGCTCTAAACAACATTTTACAACATTGATGAAATTTAGTGAAAACTTTTGTCACCCAATGTTTTCAACATTTTGAAAATAGGACTTGAATCAAATGATGGAGTGCCATTCCTTATTAGAATCCCAAATTTTCCAAGATTTTTTTTTGCCCCAAAAAGATGAAATTTTTTCTAAATGTTTTTTAGATGATATCTTTTTCCACATGACTCATATGCATACCTTCTATTTACCACCAATGTTTTATAATAAATATAGTGTGGCATCTTGGTCCAAGTCTCCAAAAACGTGCAATGTTGAAAACTACCCTAAACTATAAAGTCTAAACTTTCAATAGTTGCAATTTTTCATTTCTCATCCAAATCCTTTTCTTTTTTTACCATTGAAGCATTTAACTTGAAGTCCTCTACAAGTCAACCCAGTCAGATTTCTTATTTTTTTGACATTTTGCATGACCTTTAAGCACCTTTGTGGGCATTGGTCCAATTTTTGGGGTTATTTTGGTCAAATGACAATTAATGGTTAAAGGAGAATAAAAGGCTTATAAAATCATGCAATAAATGTCAAAATTTGGCAAGTAAAAATCTAGCATCATTTCATTAATATATTGATGTGCTTATATTGTTAATTTTTTAATTCACCCATAAACAACAAAATAAACAAATGGGTGCAAACGAGATAACATGAACCTCACCCATTGTTTTTTTATTACTTTTGTGACTACTTTTGGGGAAATGTTCTTAAAATATTCTTGGAATATTCTTTAAAAATCTTCAAAAATATCCTTTAAAATCATAATAATTTGATAAGCCTTGCATAAAAAATTTGTTAAAATATGTCATTTAGAAAAAAGAAATTAAAGTTATTAAACATGTCCTTTTACTATTTTAAAACATTGGTTATAATGTTTTATTAATCTTTTTCATATTTTTTACTCATTTGATTAATTTCAAATGTATTCACAAATTTCCATGATATATTATGAATTTTATCATATAAGTAAATCCTACAATTTCAACAAAAAATTAAATTACATTTTCAATAACATGGAACATCAAGCATTGGTTACACTTGTTATGGTACATGTTATCATGACTGTACCCAAATGGGTGAAAAAATAAAACCATAGTTTAAATGCAATATACACCAAATATTTTTAACATATTCATGTTTTAAAATTTAAAACTTCTCATATTAAATATTGAATTCAAAAAGGTATAAAATAGAATACTATGTATAAATTTAAATTTTTTTCATATTCCAATTTATTGAATAAGAATATTATTTGAATAAGTAAAAGTAATTTCAATATTTGAATTTTCAAAAAATGCCCACAAATTATTGAAATTTTTGTATATTATGTCTTATTTCAAGTAATAAATTGTGTAAGATCTTGAAAACAAACATTGGTGAATGGGTCCTTTCATGAATTCAAGAGCCACTTAATGTGTAACCATTACTTAATGTTTACATGATGTTTTTCACCATCTCCTTAATTAATCTTGAATGTATCTTCATTTGTTTTATGTGAATAAGATATGAAAAAACAAATGCATTTCAAAGCTTGAATGTGTAAAAGGATTTGAAATAGAACATGTTTATAATAATGTGTTGACAAATTTTATCACAATCTGAAGGTGCATGATGGGTTGATTCAGGGTGCAATTTATGGCTATGGAGGTCAATGGTTCAACTTGCATTCTTTCTCGGTTTTGTTAAGGTAATGCAATACCCCTCTAGGACTTTTGAAATATGTTATGGAGCCCAAAGGATTTCTAATATACTTTAGTAGGGTTATTGCATGTGCATTGAGTAATTATGGGCATAAGCAATACCCCTCCAATAGCCTAGACCAAAATAGTTCAATCAATGGTGTTTACATATTACCTTCATGAGTGTATTACTTTCCTTTTTAGGTTTGAACTTTTAATTTTTTGGGGTAAAAAAAGATTTTTTGGTTTGAGTGCAAAACTAGAATCATTGTTTTGATAAATTTATCAAGCATACATATAAGAATATGTGAAAATGTATTTTTAATTATTAACACAAGATGGTGCAAATGAAAGTAAAATGTTTTAAATAAAATAAAATGGGTGACATGTGTTCCAAAAATGTGCAAAAAATGCCCAAGTCCAAAACAGCCCCAACCTAAAATGGGGAACATGTCATACCAATAAATATGTGGTTGCCTCAAAAATAAATAGTTCCCCTAAATCCTATAGACCAAAACAACACCTTAATCAAAACTAGGATAAACTACGAGCTATTTATATCAATACCAACGGGGGATGGGATCCCATTAGCCTTCTTGTAACATGTTGATCCAACCTCTACATCATGGGCATATTGTCACATAAAAACCCTGCAATTGGTTAATGTTGCATCCACAACATTATTCATAAACAACTCCCTGGTGGTGCCTCAAACCTTAAAACAAACAACATAATACAATAAGTATTGCATATGAATTTTAAAACCTAAATTTTTTTTAAAAAAAAAAGTTATGGCATTGTTGGAAACTTATTGACCTTGAATCATTTCTAAATCATGGTATTGTGTAAAGAGGCCAATTTCTTTACACCACACTATTTTATTTAATGTAAACTTCCAGTCACAATCCATCCAAGTGCCTTTGAATACTTTTGCATACTCGATTCAAATCACTTGAATGACAAGTGCAAGGTCCTCATCACGCTCTAACTTGGCTTGCATGTTGAAAAGCATGGCCCCCACACCCCATGCAGTCATGCCAAGAAGCTAAAGGATGTGGCTAGAAGTTAATTTAACAAGTGCCAACTTAAGAACCTCAAGTGTGTATTGTTAATCACCCTAAAGCCTATCCCATTCCAAGGTAGCGTGCCTCCTAGCCCTAGTAATTGCCTTCTACTCATTGCAACAAAACCAAGCCAAAGGGTTGCTCAAGACCTGCACATTCATTGCCGCATAATCTTGAACCCTTTCTTCTGAGTGGATGGGCGTTTGAGCTTGCCCAGTTCCATGGTCACATTGTGGCATGCCTATAAATGTCATACCAAGTTTTATTTAGCTATGTACAATGTATCGCACCCATCAACCTTGCAAACAAATTTGGGCCCATCCCATGCCCAATGGACACCCTCTATGGCAACTAAAAAAGGGGCAACCACACCTAAAACCAAAAAAACAAATACAATAAACCTAATGTGAAAATTAACATTTTAAATGAAGGTTATTTCTACACGATGAAGGTATTGCAAAAACTTAGATTCGAAATTTGCATATAATGAAGCTAACCCTAAATATATATATATATCACCTACAAAACTATAGGGTATTGTTTAGACATTTAAATAAATAAAAAATGCCCCACCCACCTTTTCACATGGAAATGGAAGGTGAAGCAAAAGTTTGAAACCCATAAGTAATAAAGGTATTACAAACAAAAAATTGCCAAAAAAAAAACCCACCCATCTTCCTAAACCCTCTGCCAATACTTGGTGATGGCGTCCACTTGCGCCCAAAAGAAAGAAAAAAAATGGAAGAAGAGGGGGAGCTCAAGCTTCGCTTTTGCCATAACTTGGCCATGGTGCCGTAGAAGCAACCAAAAAAATGAAAAAGGGGGAGCAAGCTCCTTCTTTGCCAACTCTTGGCAATGGCGTCTTAAAAACAACAAAAACAATAAAAGGATAAAAGGAGCTCCCTTTATGCCAAGAGTTGGTGATGGTGTCACAAAAGCAACAAAAAAGAACGAAAAATGGGGGCTCCCCTTCTACCAACACTTGGCAATGGCACCCAAGAACTAGCCAAAAAAAACAAAAAAAAGAGGGAGCTAAGAGTTGATGATGGAACCCACTTGCACCCACAAGCAACAAAACATAGATAAAAAAGAAATAAAAAGAGGGAGCTTTACTTGGTGATGGTGCCCACCTACTCCAAAAAACAACAAAACAAAAAGAAAAAAGGGGGAGCTAGCCTATGTTGAAAGTTGGCAATGGCACCCACCAAACTCAAAACCAAAACCAAAAATAAATAAAACTAAAAATAAAAATAAAAATAAAATAGGGTGCTTACCTTTAAACTCGTGCTTCCAAACTCTTCATTCTTCAAGCTCCAAGCTCTCCACTCTTCAAGCTCTAAGTTCCCTGAACCCAAACGTTCAACCTACTAATGATGGAGTGATTGCAAGAGGAGTGTGGGGAGGGTGGGTCAATAAGATGAGGGAGGTAGATGGGTTGGTAAGAGGAAGGGTGGTAGGGTTTAGGGTTTAAGGTTTAGGTTTGTTGGGAAAAAATAAAAATAAAAAGGGAGGCCCCAAAAAAAAAGTGTGGAAAAAAAAATTATGAAAAAAAAAGTTTTAAAAGGAAATTTTTTTAACCCACCAAGCAACTGATGCCTTGGAAGACAATTTCAACCCATCCATGAAATCCCAAAACATGATTTTTTGGATGGTGCACTAGTGGGTGTAGGGTCACTCAAGCCATCCATTCCTTCATACTAGACCTTAGTACAAGATGTGAAGGTAAGATGATACCCACTATTGAATAAAATTCTTATTGAACCACATGTGCAAAACTTTACAAAAACATTTCTTTCCAAACAAGCAAAGTGCAAGCCTATGTTTTTCAGCCAAGTTCAAAGGCACCTCCCACTTTTGGACTTGCACCTTTCTGACAAATTTGTGCTTGGGCCAGAAATTGAAATAGCTTTCACCTTTGAGGGGCTTTAATTAGCTGATTTTGGAGTTTTATAAATTCAATAGTTGTATCTTACTACATATGTAGGGGGTTAAATTATTGGTGATTTTGTTATGGTCTATGACCTAATAGGCAGGTAGGTGGGTGATGGTTAGTAGGTAAATAGGTACTACTTATTGGGTGCAGTCACAATAAAATGAGCCACAAATGATGTAAAATGTGCCTTAAAAATAATCAAAGTTGGAAAAATAGTATGTTTTACCATTTAAAACCATCGCAATCATGGCAAGTTCTTCCAAGTTCTCATTCATATGAATGTTAAAGCATTCAAACCAAAAATCTATTTGATAAAATTTTAAGTTTAAATTTCAATTTAAGACCTTTGAAAGTGAACACCTATTACATCAAAAGGAATCAATTTTGCAAAGGATTATCAAGAGGATTCATATAATAAAACGAAATTGACGGATAAACAATTAAAAACATAAAGACCTATTAGCCACATTCAAAAAGCACTCATACCTTTTAATACGTGAAATTTGTAAATTCTAAAAACTTTATATAATTGATTAAGAATTTTAGAACTTCAAAAGTCCCTTACCACATATAAATGGGTTATAATGTACATGATGTGCTAAGAAAATTTGTAGTTTATTATACAAGAAAACATTAAAATTTTAAAAATAAATTTTTGGTTATGATTTGAAATTATTATCATTTAAAAAAATTAAAATTAAATTTATAAGGAATATGCACATTTTCAATTTTTTATATTTATTAAAAAATATAAACAAAAAAACAAGTCATCTACTTAGACAACTATATGCATTTATTATAACAATTTGCAAAAAAATTGTTCAAAAACTCATTTGTATGAAAAAAATATTTTTGGGGCAAAAGGAAATGTAGTTTTATTCTAAAATAACATTGTTGCTTGTTTTATCTCATTTGCACCCTATTACCTATCTAATATCTACCTATTTGCCCCAAAAAAATATGTTGCTTGAAAAAAATATGTTAGTTGCATATTTCTTACAATTGATATTTGTTGTCACTTTTCCAAAGTGTTGGAAGGATTTCGAATTGCATGTGTCTATTATGATTGAAAATTAATTTATAGTCCAATCATCAATATGCAATTTTCTTACATTGTTTTTCCATTCCTAATTTTGATCAAATTTGCACATGATGATTTGTTATTTGAAAAAAAAATGATTTAGATGTTGGTAACTAACATTACACAAAAATGTCATTCTATGACTAGTCCTATATGACTACAAGTGGCATAAGTCACTAAAAATGGCATACACAATGGGTCTAATTCAATTACAAATGGCATAAGCAATTGATTTGGTCGAAAAGGACCAATCATAGAATGGCATTTTTGGTGTAATGTAATAGATTGATAAGTTGTAACTAGGAAAGTGTATTAAAATATTTGTCATCTACCTACCTACAACTTGCCTTTCAATTACCTATTTCCTTACTTTCACGTATGTAGTGTAAGAAAACATGTAAAATAAGCATGTTCTTAATAATACTAGTGGGTACCCGTGACGAAAATTTGTTGAAAAGTCCCCCATGAAAACATACATGGTGAAGCGAGTTTTTTTTATTTTTTATTTTTTATTTTTATGTGTTTTCTGTTTTTATTTTGTATAATAAAAATAAAGTGTTTATTTTTCACTTTTATATTTTTGTTTATTTGGATGCAAGTTTGAAATTTGGAGAAAAAAGACACACCTCATTCTTTTTCAAGTAAGGTTTTTCTTCATTATTATAAGTTTTATTTTTTCTTATTTTTTATTTTTTATTTTGTTTCTTCATTTTTGTAAATTTTTATTTTAAAATTATTATTATTGTATTTCCCTTTCCTTGTTTTATTTGCACGGCACGGCACTGATGCAGTGCAACAGTGATGACAATTGGTGATGTTTCACTTGATGATCACATTCATTCCTGGTACGTTTACATCTAAGGTTGCAGGTACAGGCATGAGTCGTTGGGATGAGCCTACATGGTCACTTTATCTAAAATCCATTACATGCTTGGAAATCTTATGGAGGGAATGTTTGATATATATAAAAGCCCCATTTTAGTCTAATGCAATCTAATCCAACCCATCCCATTGGACGAAACCAAAGCCCAAGCCCTGAAAAAAAACTAGGAGTCTAAAGGAGACCCCAAAGAACCCCATACCCACAAGAAGAATCACTATAGCACCTCGCGGTAGACCACATTACTGGTGTTAACGCCAGCAGGGGCCCCATTTAGAGCCGCCTTGTTGCCACCCCGGACCAGCACCCAGAGAAAGCCACATAAAGCTGCTCGTGGCAAAAAACAGGCTTGGGCAAGTACACCCCCATTGTCTGCAGTGTTTGCCCTGGGCCTTGTTGATAGTCATGGCAAATGCAAGCCACAACAGGAACTGTCGCCGGCGAAGAGTAAAAGGCATCCTTTCCGTGTCAGAAGGAGTGATGCTGAGGTGGGGAATGAAAACGCGCCTGCCCTTGTCCGGTCCTGTGGCAATCTCAGCATCAATTATGTGCTACATCAGCTTGACCACAATAAGCCAAGTGCCATTTGCAAGGCCGCCCGGCATATTCTGTAGCAAAATCAACGAATAGCCTTCCTACAGTGACGCGCTCCCAAGTCACGGGCTGAAACCCACTTGAGGGTTTCACAAAGTCAAGTTGCGGAAAGTTGAAACTTGGAGGCACGCTCCTAGCTTCCAACTCTAGAAAGGGGTAGAGGGTCGAGTTGGGAGCCCAGGGATTAGATTAGGAAGATGATTTAGTAGATCAAGCTTGAATCTGCATCAAAACAAACCACTCACGTGGTTAGTTCACATTCCGGGACACCCTTGGGTGTTAGGACAAGCCACGGGCACTTTGGACCACAAGACTTACCACGGCCCGGACTCGGGGGAAGCCACCACCTTCCCCCATATAGTATTCTTTGCGCCACGTTTCGGGGACTACATCCAAATGACTCTTTTTCCCGGGACTCCCAAGTTGGAGTCCCGAAATTGTTTCGAAACTGTCCCGGGTGGAGTCTCGGGACTTTGGGAGCTCATAACTCCCGACTGCAAAGTCTGATCGCAACGAGGTCTCAACCAAACTTGTAGCCCTCGTCGTCATCTTTCCAACGACGTATCGCACTCTCAATTCGGAGGTCGGCAAGATATCGATTCCCGACTTTTAGTGGTCGGGAGTCAAACTACCAGTTTGACTCCCGGCCCTTCTTTTGCCCATAACTTGGGCGACAGATGTCCAAATGGCCAATGCGAGGCCATTTTCGATATCTAAGCTTCAAGACCTTTCCAATGACACAAAGAACACCCCAATGCGAGGTGTTTTGGGCCTTGCTGTCGAGCTCTGAACATTCGGGAGTCCCGGAGGACTCCAAATCCTCACTTTTTCCAAGTGTTGGGCTTCACCCCACACTTGGCCAAAGTAGGGTTGCGACATACAGGGTCAAAGTGTGGGGTGGCACCCTTGACATGCTGAGGGAGTTTAGAAACTCGGTGGGGTAAACCCCTCTCTGTTCACCTTGCACAACAAAATTAGCGTTGTGGTACGTACGACGCTATGCTGGTGGGTCGTCAGGTGTGGTGAGGTCAAACTGATTCATGATGGCGGTGTTGATGTTGTCAACGTCCTCATTCAGAGGAGTTAAAATGGCCCTCTAAATGATGTGCTCATTGCGTGACAGCGAGTCTATGAAGTGGCCAAGGTTGCCGTAAACTTCATCCACTAGGCTATCAATGGTGTCACCCTGGCAGCACATGTCTTTTGGGATCAAAACAGCCTCCTCCCCAACCTCAAGAAAAACTTGCTCTGTGCCCTCCCCAATGCACTACAAGTAGTCTCCCAAGCTTGTTATTCCTGGGCATCAGCCGCGACGTTGGCTTCGCCATGTGCCAAAAGCCTTTGAACACGCATGTTTTCATGCAGTTAACGCACTTTAACACGGTGCCAAAGGACTACGAACCTCTTGAAACTAGCATCCACAATCTAGCCTCTCGTGCCCCGAGGAACCACAGGCAATATTTGCGTAAAATCACCTCCCATGACAACAACCTTGCCCCCAAAAAACATGTCCTTTAAGGCAGGGTCAACAGCACCCATAACATGCTGGAGCGTGCGGTTCACAGCCTCAAACACATGCTTGTGGGCCATGGG
>Ga0209208_10000505_pt1 | contig 50973 bp, 32 predicted proteins | sample S1TSphfallax_3_FD_187694 | JGI IMG/M metagenome (GOLD analysis project Ga0209208, IMG submission 187694) | Host-associated microbial communities from peat moss isolated from Minnesota, USA - S1T2_Fd - Sphagnum fallax MG (SPAdes) (version 2) | ecosystem: Host-associated > Plants > Peat moss >... | reverse complement strand
GGGAACACCCTTGGGTGTTGGGACAAGCCACGGGCACTTTGACACACAAGACTCACCACGGCCCGGACTCGGGGGAAGCCACCACCTTCCCCCATATAGTATTCTCTACAACACTTCGCGGGGGCTACATCCAAATGGCTCTTTTTCCCGGGACTCCCAAGTTGGAGTCCCGAAGTTGTCCCGATTGGAGTCCCGGGACTTTGGGAGCTCATATCTCCCGACTGACAAGTTTGATCAAGACGAGGTCTAAACCAAAGTAATAGCTCTCTTCGAGAGCTTTCCAACGCCATGTAGCACTCCCGATTCGGATGTCGGGAAGAGGTCCATTCCCGACTTTTAATGGTCGGGAGTCAAACTGCCAGTTTCACTCCCGGCCCTTCTTTTGCACATAACTTGGGCTGCACATGTCCAAATGACCAATGCGAGGGCATTTTTCACATTTACACTTCAAGACCTTCCAATGACACCAAGAACACCCCAATGCGAGGTGTTTTGGCCTCTGCTGTCGAACTCTAAACATTCGGGAGTCCCGGAGGACTCCAAATCCCCAATTTTGGGAGTGGGAGTTTCATCCTCCCACTTCACCCAAAATAGGATTGCGACATTTAGAACATTACTTATAACATGATCAATTCCTTTCAAGATATTTTGGTTAGAAACTGGTCCTCATTATGCAAGTTCAAGAACTCCATTTTTGCAAACCATGGTGGTCCATTTCTTGGTGCATGAAGTGCAATTTGGAGGTTGCTCCAACTGTGACTATTAGCGTGGGTGCTTTGTTCTAATGACACAAGGCAATTGAGGTGGTGTATATTTGTTGCGTTCACATGACAATTCCAACTTGGCATATAACATTGTTGCCACAAGAATATAAGATCTTGATGGCTGCTAACTAAATTTACCCAACTGAGTTTCAAATAACTATTCACAACTGAAAAGGAATCTATATGGATTGTTTATGCATTCTCACAGGAAGCATTACAATGGTGAATAATATGTATCTGTCAGTTGTTTTTTTGTTGTAGGTGACATGGCATTGTATAGTGGAAGGCAACATAATTGCCAAGACCCGAGGCCTATAATAAACACATTGGTGGCGGGCAGAGGAAGATCAAGGTCCTCGATGCATAACTCAGGTATTGTTGCAATAACACAACTAGTGATTGGTTCACATTTATTCATCAACCTAAAAATGTTGCTACCTAGCATAATTTAACATCATCTTATAATCAAAATTACTAGCATTAGATCTATGGGCCCATATTTGGTTGGGTTTTAGTTACATTAGTTTTAATTTTAACTATGGATCTTAAATAACACTATGAAAGTACTAGTTAGCTTGGGGTGTCATATGCATCTGATGTATGCAAAGCAAAATGAAAGATGTTAAGCCATAAAAATTTAAGTTGTAGGATGTTCAACCCTAGAAAGACAAGATGCAAGATGTTTAATCATAAAACGACATACTTTTGTTTTGGCTTGCATAACCATAAGTCATTTGAAACACTATTTTTGCATGTAAGAATCATGACTTAACATTCATTGTTGTCTATTGTGAGTAAACATAATCATTTCATCCCAAGTTCCACAATTGATCTTACAACTACCATAGGAGTGGCATTATTTGAATCTAGTTGTATTATTTCGATTTTCAGTCGATCATACAACCGGTGTAGTATGGCACATGAGTAACATGGAGCTTCTCAAATGGAGCATGGGGAGCAACTACCCACAAACAATCTATTGAAACAAAAACGAAAAGATAAAAGTTATGGCGTAGGGAGCAACAATTGGCAGAAAAGTTGGATTGATTTGCATCAAGTGCCCACGTGTTCGTTGTAAAGGGGTTCGACAAGGAACAAGCTTTCCAATGTGGAGGATCATCTCATTCATCATGGCCGAAACCCACATATGCGGGTTTGGAAAGGGCATGGTGAAAAAGGTAGTTCAAATGATGAATGGGAGTATGTTTATAGGCCACACCATACACAATTTCCAAAGGGTATAGTCATAGATGAAGATTTACAATGGGAGGACATGTTCCACGATGCATTTGTTGCACCAACCATGGATACTAATAGGAATGGAGGACCACTACTAGATAATCAAATTGCTGCCACCAATGGGGTTGCCAATGGTCCTTGTGACATTGGCACCACCATTCAAATTGAGGAAGCTTTGGCCCGTGATGTCCATCAAGCATGTGCAATGCTGGATGATGTAGCAACAACATACATGGAAGAGGAGGGTTATGGACCCCATGGGGGTAATGTAGAATGCCAGCTTGAGAACATGGAATGTGATCAAACAAGCCAAGTTGGCATTGACGGCACATCAAATATGCATGGAAGGCAATATGGGATGGGAGATGGTCCATGCAAGGGAAGAAATACTAGGATTCCAAGTGTACTTGATCTGAATGAAGCATGTTGTCCATTATAGATAGGGGCAAGATGCTCAAAATTATTAGCCACATTGATCTTATAGAACATATATACTACCCATGGTTGTTCCAATAATTTTTTGGATGAACTTTTGTCTCTCCTACATAAGTTCATTCTCCTTGTTGACAATTGTTTGCCACCCACAATGTACCATGTAAAAAGCCTCACTCGAAAGCTAGGCATCGAATGCAATATCATCCATGCATGCAAAATGGGGTGCATATTGTATAGGGGTGTTTATGTGGATCTTCAAGAATGCCCAAAATGTGGTTCCCCTAAATACAAACAAGTAGGTCACACTTAAGTCCCTACAAAAAATTTACATCACTTTCCAATTATACCACATTTGATATGATTTTACCACTCACTAGCCATATCCAAACTATTGGTATGGCATCGTGAGAACAAAAGCACATGTGGTCTTGTTCAACACGTGGTGGATTCTAAATCATGGATGCACATTAACAACAATTGGTCGAATTTTGCAGCTGATTCAAGAAACATTAGATTTGGGTTGGCCATAAATGGATTCAACCCATTTTCAAACAAAACATGCATTTGGTCCACATGGCTAGTAATGTTGCTTGTGTATAATTTACCACTATGGATGGCCACTAAGTGGTTTTTCATGCTTCTTGCACTACTCATCCCTGGCAAATAGCAAGTTAAGTCAAAGAACATTGATGTTTACTTACAACCACTCATTGATGAACTCCAAGAATTATGGCAACCCGGTGTTCCAGCATGGGATTTATCAAAACAACCTAATGACCAATTGTTCAACCTACGGGCAATGGTCATATAGACCATTCATGATTATCCAAGATATGGCTTGCTCTCGGGGTGGGCATACCAAGGATACAAGGCTTGCCCATTGTGTGGGCTAGACATAACCTCAAGGTATTCTAAACCATTTTTTAAATGTGTGTATTGCGAGTCTCAAAGGTGGTTGCCGGAGGACCACCCTTATTGACATCCTTGAAACAAAAAACATTTTGACAACAAGGTGGAATACAAATCACATCCACTAATGCCAATAACCGAAGAAATATTATTACGGGCGACGGCAACAACAACATGGATTGATAGTGGATTTGCACATGGGGCACAAGGCGACCCCTCAAAGGACCATGGTGTGAAAAGAAGGTCAATTCTTTATGACCTTCCTTATTTTGGGGTGAACATATACTACTTTTGTTATAGATCTTATTTAACTTGTTAGTTGAATTTAATTAGTCTACTATTATCTATGGCGTGTAAATTTTTTATTATAATTATTGTATTATGCTTAGATTTTGTTTAATATTAATCTTGTTAAAGATCAACAATTCTAGTAAGCATATGCACCAATGCAATAGAAAAAGTTCAACTACCATAGTTGGAAAATGTAAGTAGCAAATAGGCAACATGTTAATTTTTATAATTCCCATGAAATATTTTTCCATGATTATGTAATTGATGATGCACATTGTTCTTACACTTCTGAGTAATCTATTGAACATGGGCTCCTTCTAAAGCATTGTTTAGATGTCATGCACGTGGAAAAAAACATTTGTGAGAACGTTGCGCAAACAATCTTTGGATAAAGGACACTATTGTTGTGTGACAAGACCTAAAGGAGGAGGGAATAAGACCTCATTTATGGTTATTTCAAGACCCACATGTTCTTGATAGGTGGTTAAAACCAATGGCTCCATATGTACTAAAGGAAGATGAACTTATTGTGTTCATGGATTGTTTGAAGTCTTTGAGAGTGCCAACCGAATATTGTAATGCGCCCTTGAAACATGTTGCCAAGAAAAAACTTTCAGCCATGAAAGCCCATGATTGGCACATATTCATGCAACAATTGCTACCATTATGCCTTCGTGGATTGATGGATCAACGGACTAGAATTGCGATCATGTGCCTTAGTTGCATCTTTAGGCGCATATGTGCCAAGGTACTAGACCTGGTTGATATGGGTACCTTGAGAGAAGACGCAACCATTACAATGTGTATGCTACAAATGACAATGCCACCTTCATTTTTTGACATAATGGTTCACCTAATTCTTCACCTAGTGGATGAACCAAATATGTGTGGACTTGTACATACAAGGTGGATGTATTGTGTTGAATGTTTAAACAAAGTATTAAAAGGGTATGTACAGAACATGGTTCAACCAAAGGCTTCAACGGTAATTGGATACTTAATGGATGAAACATTAGGGCTGATCATCGAGTACATGGATCACTTCCAACCATCAAAGAGGCAAATATGGGATTTGGACGAGGAGGAAGGTGTTTGTGGGGAGGTTCTAGAAGGTGCATCCACTCGAATAGAACTCATAGTTACACAACAAAACATGGCACACAATTATGTTCTCCACAACACAAACATCATGGCTCCTTGGGTGAGGTGAGATAAGAATTAAAAACCTACACACCACATGTTTAATGTTTTGCAATGCAAAATTTTACTTTGCAACTACATTGGCCATAAAAAAGTTAGCATGTTTACTTTATGGCAATTGTAATAAGGACCAATGATATGCAAACATACCTAGTTATAAATGGTATGAATACATTGAAATTTTGACATCAATATGCGCTACATGAAATATGAGTTGGAAAGGGCATCTACCATAATACATGGCATTCCTACACTTGCAGTTTGGATAACCAACGCGGTGCGAGAACACCAGCTAGTAGGGGGCACATTTGATGACCAGGACGTGGTTGCTTTGTCCATTCCACCTAGCATAAAAACATGCAGCTACAAGAAAATCAAAGCATATGGGAGCCATTTTTGTGTGGATGACCAAACAAATGTTGGATGTGTGACTTATGATAACGGGGTGGCATCATTTTTCAGCCACAACAATGTTGATGACAATCACCATCCTTCAAGACAACTACAATATTTAGGTGTTGTGAAGGATATTTTGCAACTAGATTATGGAACAATGTCCACCCCCATTGTTTTGTTCATATGTGATTGGGTTCAAAATGCTTCAGATAATCGTGGTAATCCAACATACAAACGAGACGATGCGGGACTTTTAATGGCTAACTTTAGGCACATGTTGTCGGAGGATATTGAACCATTTGTATTCCCTTCCCAAGTGCAACAAGTTTTTAATGTTGATGATCGACACACCCCATGGTGGAAAGTCGTACATGTGGAACCACGGAGTAGGCGTGTATTTTTTGACACCTATGGGGAGTACATAAGTACAAATGAAGATGACAATGCATTGGATGCACCATACACCATGTTAGATGCCCCAACAATCTTTAATAGGATTGGTGGAGTCTTCATTTCTAGAGCGGAATCACTCTTACTCAATGAAGCAAGGCAACTTTGTGTTGAAAGAACATAAATTTTGAAATTTGAAGCCAAGACAAATGTTTGGGCCACACCACAAGGTAAAGATTAAACGCACAACAGAAAGTGTACATGATTGTACCATGCCAAAAGGAACATGGACCTTATGAATGGGGGACATGTGATATATACTGAAAATTGTGACCTTGCTCTAAATCTAAAATGTGTACCAAGTGATCGTTCTAATGGGGATGGTTTAGATCCATGAAAGGTAGTTAAGATCATGAACTTTGAATTTGTCATTGGCTGTGCAATGGCATATGTATGTCCAAAATCATATGCAAAAAACTTAAATGTTTTTTTTAATCTTATCACCAAGATTGTATTAATATTTTAATATATAATAATTATTGTATAGATTATATACATACATTATATATAGTTAATAAAATATTTTGCGTGTCTTGCAAATTTTGGCATGCCTTGAGATTCATCAAAATTATGTGCACACAATGGAAAAACAAGGAAGAATTGTAATTTTTTGATCTTACATGGAATAATGTTTTTCCTTTATGGCCCTTCCATTAGGATTTTTTCAAAAAATTTGACATCCATGGATATGATTACTATAATAGTTTATAACATTAGCCCAACTCATATTATTTTTAACAAATGCTAAATTTCAAAAAAAATTTGTTTCAAAATAGTTTTTCGAAAAGTCAATTTAATTGTGGAATTTTGAATTCGTAATTTTTTTTGGTCTTCATTCTCATATTATTTAGTTACTGAAGTTTTCAGATTTTAGTAATCAATAATTATGATGGTTTTCAACAATTAAACTTCCCCTTTTGAAGGAAAAGAGAAAAAAAATGTGTTTATAGAAGCATGATCACGTCTTCCGTGGAACAGAATGGAAATAAATTTAAAAAGGAAGGAAAAGAAATCTGAAATGAAGAAAAAACAAAATAAAATTCCTTAAAAGAAAAAAATACATCTAAAAAAAGTAATAATTAATAGAAACAAAAAATGAAGGATTTTAAAAATTCAAATAAAATCGAAATGACAAAAAGACGGGGAAAAAGGAAACAAAGAAAGGGGGAAATAATGTATTTTCAAAAAAATTGGATTTGAAATGTCAATTTCAGGTCTCAACATCTCATTTTGGATTTCAAAGAATGACAATGGATGTGGGCTCACCAGTGTCTAGATGCTCTGGAATGCCCACAAAGCTTCATCTTCAAAAAAGTTCTATTCCCACTGTTGGGAGTTAATGAATATGTTTTGAGCTTAGACATTGACATTGATGATGACAATGTCAATAAATATTTAAATCAATTGAAATTTTGATATATAAAATGTTTTATGACATTTTAACATCCATATGTTTCCTGATTATAACATGGTTGTAACTAGTTGTACATGGATTCAATGTTGATATTTTAGATGATAGTTGCCACTTGTTTTCATTAATGGCAATCCATTAATTGAAGTCATTTGCATTCATTTGTTATTTCCTTTATGTAATCCATTTTTTGTTTCATCCAACCCCTAACACAATTTATCATCCATTTGTTAGTTGACGGTGTCAATAACGATAGTTGAATATTAGATTAATGAAGTTAGCACACATGCCAAGTTGGGACTTGCTTTTTAGTATCCACCAAAAGTGTAGGCTATCCAACTGAAGAGATTTTGTTGATGTTAAGAATATTCGGCGATTGTCCAGCTAGTCAAAACTACTTTTGACTATTTACCAATTATGTAGACAAGTCGACTTAAATGGGAATTTCCATTATTTTATTTTTTAATTAAAAAATCCCAGTTGTAACGCAGTTGCAAACAACATGCAGTTGAAAACATTTTGGTTAAAAAAGGGCACTTTTCTACTAGTGATTTGATGTTGTTGAGGCACCTAAATCCCCACACCCAACCCTCAAAGAGTTGATGGAGTTTTTCAAGAATGTAAAGCCCAATTTACATTTTTGAAAAACACCATTTTATTAATTTTCCTCCTACAAATGCCAAGGATTTTAACATTTTTTGTTTTGTTTGTTTGCATGTAGTTGTTGATATCATGGTCTGGTCTAGTTTTGTGGGTGGTGTTTTAGTCCAATTTTCTATGGACATGATCATTGTTGATTGTCCAATGGGAATGCATGTCCATAGCTACATGGATGGCATTCAAGTGCCCCCTTGAAATGCATTTAACAAACGCTATTGGATGTATGTTTTTTTTATGGCTAATGATTTGTTGGATGACAATGAGTGTTTGGTTCTTTTGTAGAGTTTTGATGATGCATCCACCATGGAATTGTTTTCTTTTGTACGGGGTAGTAAGGTTTCTATCCTAGCCAAAAAAATACATGCATCAACAACATCCCTATGCACATTAAGTTAGGAAAGGTGATACCAAGACTTCCAACAAACTAATTTTAATTTTGTCAATCACATGGATGCATTTATTGGAATTTCAAATTGGATTGATGTGGTTTATTTTGGCAGACTTTGTTATTTCATGCAAATGTCCTTACCAAGGCTAGGGGATCACTCAAGTTTCAAGAGTCTAATCATCTAATTGACCCACTTTCAAGTCCAATAAAGTTGGACATAATCTACAATCACATTCCAAATGTGTTTTGCCCATGAAGAATCCATAAGAAACTTGGAGGGGTGCACAAGATCGTTGTCTTGCATTCATGCAAATGCTACTAGAGACATGTTCACCTCCTTGCTTTTAGATATTGGATATCATAGTTGGGACAAGTTTGTTTTTGAATCTTCTTTGAATTTTTGGTTCTAGTACTTGGATAGGTTCATAATATTTTCATTTGAAAATTAAAACAATGCACATTTTCGGCATTTGTGATGTAGGATCCCCTTTCATTATTTCACATGCATCAGGTCGTCATGTGTTTGGCTTAAAGGGTGACCAAACATTGTATGTTGCGCATTTGTCTGCATTACAACAAAATGTTGGCAATGTGGTGCATTTTTCGGTTACTCCATCCATTAGATGGCCTCCTTTACATTCATTAGAACCACTTGTTCCCAAAGTGGTTCACAAGTTTGGGTTGAACTCCAACATGCCTTCATAGTGAGTATGTCCCTTGTTTGCAATAAAAACTTGGTGTTTATTGTCGTTATGTTGATGTCATCAAATGTAAATCTTTTATTGTTGACATTGATTATTTTACGTGATGATTTAGGAGCCATGGGCTTGTGCGATCAATCATGGATAATCTACCCCTTAGTCCACCTTCATCTTTCTTTTTGTCTATGCACGTGGAGCAAGAAGCTTTACACTTTGTTCAAGAAGAGGCCAATGATGATTATGATGACTTCATGGCATCTAGAGATAGAGCTTTTGAAATTCGCATGGGTAAGTTACGTGGGGCTGAAATGTTTTTGGACATAGATGTTAATGTTGATGGTGGGGAGCCTTTGGATCATGTAGAAGAATAACATTTCATTTCCCCACATGACGATTTCAAGCCCACATGATGATTTTGGGTGTATGTACATGTGTGCAATGTTTTTTTAACTTTCAAGGATTGGGGAGTTGGGGAGATTGAAGTGTTTTGTTTGTTTTGGAAAATTGGTCTTGTTTTCTTTGCATGTGTGCAAATTGTGCCAATGTTATTGATAGGTTTTCACTAAAAAGTTTGTATATTCTTTGGTAAAACATTTTGTTTAAAGTCCATGCACATGTATAAAAAAGAAACACATGGCAAGTTTAATGCATTAAAGTACATTTCCTTTAGGGAGTTGTAGACGTGTTCTATGTGTACATATGTTGCACACCTTGCCTCTTTCAAATCCAACATACTCATTATTTCAACTAACCTTCCTTCTAATAAATGCACCCTATTGAAAACCCCTTATGGAGGTCAATGTAAATATTTCAATACCAATCCCCATTGGATTCATTCCATATGAATAAATTTCAGCCATGCATTGGACCAGGCATCCATTCATTTCATCCAAATGGATGAATGACATTCATCCACATCAACATTATCATCCATGTTCAAATCAACAATCTAAGCTCAAGCTTAGGCTTATGCATAAGACATTATCCCTCCACCCCTAATTTCTTTTAAGAGTTAGGGATCATGAGCCTTAGATTTGCATTCTATTACAAACTTAAAAATTAATAAGTTTTTTTAACCTTGATACCATTTAACAAACTTAAGGGTGCATCATCACATTATGAACCCTCAAACCCTAATCATTATCTAGGGAAAAAACCAAATTATGTAATAATAATTCAATCACCATGGAAAATTGTCCCAATTTTTAACAGTTTGGCATCAAGGGTCAATTTTTTAATGTTGGCGTTTCAAATAAATAATTAAAAAAAATTCCCCAAAAAAAAAAAACTACCACCAAACTTGAAATGTATTATAATATATTAACTTAGATTGGACATGTCCATGGCTATTACATGTTGAATTGTTATAAGATTTGTGAATGATTGTTAAAAAGTGGCCCTTAAAATTTAAAAATTGCACCAAAAAAAAAACCATGTGTTAAGTGTGTTAGTTTAATATTTAGTTAGGTCCTAGTTAACTAGGGATAGACCAGGTTAGCTTAGTTGTTTGGGTTTTCATTTCAAATTAAATTAGGTGTGAACATGTTCAAAATTTTATGTGGATAGGATATGATCCTAGTTTGTGTGATCTCAAATCACTTTTGGTGATTTGAAAATCTAGCACATTTTATTGTTGTATACAAATGTTATGTGTTTTGTGCACAATGTTAGTTTTCACATTTTTGTGGTGTTAAAGTGTGGGGCTTGGATTGTTGCTTTCATTGCAAATGAATGATCATTTAGTTTGGACATGGTGTACCATTCAAAGTATTTTCATGTTATGTTTTATATGTGTGATAACAATGATAGTATAAGCATCAAAATAGGAATGTGTGACACATGCAACAAATAATTAACTTGTTTATTGATGGTGTGATTATCTTTTCCAATTATACCCCATACAATACTTTGTCGAACTTTGTTTGTATTTACAATGGGTATGTAAAATATATTAGTCAGTATCAAAAAATAATAATTTTGGACCTTAACGATTAGCATGTTAAAAAAATTTCATATATCACATCTAGAAAATAATCCATATATGTGTATATTACATATAAAGGTTTGCCCCTTCCATAATCTCCATCAATGCCACATCTTTCAAAAATGCAATAAATTTCAAAGATGTGTGTGTTCATAACATGTGTAGAATTGTTCATCATGTGCAATGGGTCCAATAATTGTATACTTAACTTTGGTTTGTATTTTCACATTGAAATATCCTTTTATTGGTTGAATGCAATGAATTTCTTTGGTGATGAATTTTCATCACTTTGCAATTTTTTGAGAGAAAATTGATTCTTTTGAGTGTGAAATGTGTTCTCAATTAAAAGTTTGCTACTTTTGTGGAGTGAAAATTTTGAAAATAATTAAATCAAAGAAGAAGGGGTCCATTCAGGGTTGGGGTATATATAAAAAAGAAAATAGACTCTAGGATTTTTTTTGGGTTATTTTTTACAAATACCATTTAAATGAAAAAATCTGATTTATTTTTTTTGAATAGTCCAAGATAAGATAATTCATGTGGTGGTGGTGATTTTTCACATGTGTACATAATTGTGCACAAATATTTTGGTTTACATGCAAAAACATAGATAATGCCAAAATGGGTTTCAAAAATCAAATAAACATTTTTTTGGATGATTATTTCTTTCACATGTGACCTAGATTTAAAGTTACAAAATGTGAACCTAGTAAATGTTTTTAAAAAACCAAATGATATAATAAAAGAATCATTTCCCTTGCAACCATTTGTTTCAAAATTTCAAGATTTTGAAATTTTCATATGATTTATTTTTTCATCAAATTAACCCAATGAACATATAGTTGCATAAAGGGAATCATGTGGTTTTCTTGTACAAAAAATTTGAAATCAATTGCATCATTTTATACATTATTTTGTATTTTTTCATAAAAAAAACTATAATATGGACAATTGGTTGTAAATCAATCAAGGATTGAAAAGGAATAGTTTTATACATCATCCAATAATTATTGGATTTTTTAAAGCTTTTTTCTGAATACTTTAATAGTAAGAACACAAAAATATATTGTAGTTGCAATATTCTAAAGATTATAAAAATTTTAAATTATCATTTCCAATCTTTTTTAGATATAATCCTTTTTGGAACCCTAACAATGAATGAGCTCAAAGACCATTGGCTAAAGGTAAGAATTTTAGGGGGAAAAAGGTACATATTTTTTATAAGTGGAATATCTTTATATAATAGAAAAAATAGAAGTATAATAAAAGCAACACAAGAAGTGGCACCATGTGTTGTGGTCATGCTGACTTTATAATACCTTATGTAGGGTTTGTTTTGGTAGTTTCTCGCTATGTATCATCCTAATATCATAGAAGATAATTTGTTCGTTTTCATGTGTCGTTTTCATTTGTTTTTTTTGGGGAGATCTCCCAAACCACAAGGCCTTGACTTTGTTTTTAGTACCATGAGAAAACTACCAATGAATATGGGTGCATCAACCTGATTTCATAATGTTTACACTTGTAATGCATACATGAGTTATTGAATTTTGAGTACTTTTATCATTGAAGATTCAATAAAAATCCAAATAATTTTTTTAAAGGAAATTTGAGTGAGGGGGATTGCCCTTGATACTTTTGGAAAGTCTTCATATGAGTATGATTGCACCAAGGCGATTTCATAATCTCTAGACTTATGGTGTTAGAGGAATCGAAATTTGAGTAATTTTTGCCAATGAAAATTTGATAAAAAAAAAATAAAAAATTGTTAGGGAAATTTAAACTATTGATTTGGCCTTATTTTATGGTTCAAAAAACTTACAGTACTTTGTATATCTTTGTTCCAACTATATGCTCAATGCCATAGCCCCCAATATCTATCTACAAACAAGACCTCGTGAGATAATCATAGAAGCTTTTTTTGTACATAGATATGATATAAATCATCTATATGCATCTATTTACCGTTTACCTACGTAGAGGACCCCTATCTTGAAATCAAAGTGAAACCCGAAGTCGACTCAGCCAAAGTTCATCCATAATTGAGTCATAGGTTTTCCATTGAATGGTGCAAGAAGAGCACATCTAGCAACAACAGCAAAATGATGTCTATAGTTCCAATGGATGGTGCATAAAGAGCATCTCTAGCAAGAATAACAAAAATGGCATTTATGTCAAATCTTGGATGAAGTCAACCGTTGTAGGGGTGTGAAAAAAAGGTTTATATCTATAAATTCACATAAAATATCTTGAGGATACTTTTGGTCAAAAGACCCTTAACAATAGAAAGAATCAACAACAATCTGGTGGTGTCGATGGTTTTTAATGGATGATGCACAAAGAGCATCTCTAGCAAGAACAATAAAATTACATTTATGTCAACATGTTAAGGAAGTCAACATTGTAGGGGTGTGAAAAAAAAAAAAATTAGCTCCCATAAAATTCACAAAAACATCTTGAGGATACCTTTGGGTCAAAACACTCTTCGAGATAGAAAATGATTGCTCATGCTTGGCCAGCCGTAGTGACTGACTCATGTGAGAGATATTAATTAAAATTTGTGTCCACGTATACTGTCCAGTATTTATTGTTTACCAACAGCGGGAGAGAGAACACTAGAATGTGATGGATTTAAGTGGTATTGACCCAAATGCAGTGCATCCATAGAGCTACTCTCTAAGAGCATCTCCAGCACTGCTCAGTATGTGACCCTGCAAAAATATTTGCACATCCAAGTTTAGTTATTTACTTTTTTGCAAACCCTACCGATCGGGACAACAAACACGCAAGGGACTAGTAATAGCAAACCACCTGGACTAATCAGTATGATGGGTCAATCACAAAGACTCGGCAGCAGTCAGATCATTTTATTACACTTTCTTCAGCAGCTGCATAGCGTTGGTGTGCCTTTTACCAGCCACCGCAAACCATGCAATTATGGTGAGCCAAAACTATTGTCCTGATCCAAACCAGCATATTTTGACTTTTCTTCATCTAATTTTAAGCTGCAGGGTCATATACTGATCACCGCTGGAGGTGCTGTAAGTGCATGCTTGTCGGTTCACTCTGGACGTGAATTTCATACGAAAGAAGAACAACTACCTAGTTAGAACAACCACCCATAATAGGGTAGTTGAACGGCTTATAAGATACAGCAAAGAGTTGAAAAATGTTGTGTTTGAGTCTAACTGCATGTTCCCCATTTGCTTTCTAGGTGTGTAAGTCTTTACACACCATATGATACAACACATTAATTTATCTTGATTCATACAGAAAGGAAGGAAGACCACCAAAAAGTTTGTTGGAGTTCCGGCATCTTGTGCCTGGAGCTCCAGGGAAGTCAGGGGCCATGGAAACAGACCCATGTGGTTGACCCAAGTTATATCTCACCTTCTTTTTTGTCCTTTTTTGTTTGTTGTTTGCAGATAGTTTCACTTGTTGGGTGCACCTAGTTCCACTTGTGATGTGAATCAATGGTGGGAACACACATTTTGGTTTTTTTATTTTGAGCTCATGGAACCAAAGGCCGGTAAAGTCTGAGTCCTTATGTTTGTATGAAAGCAACATAACCCCTATTCGACCTTGCCTTCCTTGGTGGACAACTTATTGACCGAAACTGTGCCTACTTGAAAAGAAGTAATTATCTCCTGAGTCCTGAAGGGTTCGAACAGAACAAGCCCTAACATGAGCTCTAGCTCATATGCAATGTCTACTAAGGCCCGTTTAACATAAGGAGTCAGGGCCGCAAGAGATTGGGGCCAACTTTGAGCATTTTTGGCCTGTTGTTTGGCCCCAAGTTACTAATAAATGCTAGAACATTGATGTCAAGATATAATAAATGCTGGGACATTGGCCTCAAGGGATGCAAATTTGCCTCCCAAATTCGATGGTATCCTTTTTCCAGACTTGGGGCCAATACAAGCCCATAAAGTTCAGCATTTATTAGTAACTGGGGGCAGATTGAAAAGATTTTTTCTAGTTCAGCCTTGACTCCTAGTGTAAAGCCCTTGGGGCTGATTTCAACTTTTGCACCAATAGGAATGCTTGATTTGGGTTGCACATCGCCCCTTACTCCTAGTGTTAAGCAGGCCTAAGTCACATAGGGGGAAAGAAAACCTCTTTCACAATTGTGACAAGTACTGGATCACACTTTATTGACTATGATGTGATGAGTTCATGAGTTCATTTATCTTCTTTGACCCCAAAATCAAATTCCATCTCCAAGTATGGATGAAGGACGATATATAATGACTAACGTTATGAACTTTTTTCAACAACATTTCAATTCCAACATTTTGAGACGATACAACCACCAAACAGGTGTTTTTGAGGGATGTCTCATGTCCTATAGAATGGACCCAGTATCTAGCAACACAGCAAGCCCTGGAGGGTGATGCATTGTTCCATTGGGTGGTAACAGGTTCTATGTGGGTCTTTTCCAAAGTGTAGGTATTCAAGCACGAGGATCTCTCATGCCCTCAATAGAAGTGCCTCAATACAATACCTCAAGTGGTTACATAATATGGAATGGTTCTGGTAGAATTTTGTTAGTTCAACCTGGGTACCAGTCCAATCCAGCAGGATGAGATTATAGATATCATTTTTGAAAAGTCATGTAAAGCTTTATTAAAAAACACATTGTAGACTAGGGAAATGTACAAAGGAATAAAATTACGGAAAAGGGAGAAGTGACATGACGTCAAGTTTGCTCAAAGTAGCTATGAAAATCTCTCCATGTCCATAATCGACCGCTTGTGGTAGGTCGACCATATTTATATGCCAAAAACCAATGGTTTGCAATAGATCAGCTGTGGTGATGGGAGGTGTGTTTTGAAGGGGTGGAAGTCGGGAAGTAGCTAAGCCTACAACTACTGCCCGACTTAAAATGGAAGACACTTGCATCCTTTATAATGTGATTGAAACTTTTTGACGAAAAAAAGTGACCAAGGTACAAAGATGAGGGCCTTCTAGCCCCTCCAAGCTCTAAATGACTTTGGCACAATTGTGTAAAAACACATCGGCATGTTTGTGTAAGCAACCAAATACTTCAATTGCTAAGAGGAGGAATTGATAAATGGGGTGTTGGTTGTGACAGCTCCTTTCCTTGGCTTGAGTTGCATCGGAGGTAGCAAATCCTTGAGTTGCATAAGATCAAGGAAGTAAATATGTTTGCGTTGGGTTGACAATGACAACATTAGCTAAGGTGTGAATGCCATATTTGGTAAACACAATGTCGACATGTCGATGAAAGGAGTTGAATGTGGTTGAAGGAAGCGCATGTAATTGTTTTGTCCCATGTGGAAGTTAACATTTCACGCAATGGTGGCAAATGTGTCATGAATTGCATCATGGGTTCCAATGCGTTCGTTGCCATGAACACAACATAAAAGGTGGTACCCATAAGGTCAATGGATGTCTGTACACACATTGAAGGATGTTTGCAATTGAGGGGTGGGGTAGTCCAAGTCGCATATGACATGTTGTGGAAAAAATTGGGGAAGATAATTGAAAGGTTGGGAAGAGTAGCTGAGGTGTAAGCCAAGTGCCTGCCCTTAAGCCAAAACATGATAAAATTCGGGCACGATGGGCCTCAAATGTCCCATCATAGAACATGCTAGAAAAGGTATGATGGTGCAAATGTTTCGAGATGGACTCTTGAAGTTGAACCACTTGTTGCCCAATGAGTTGTTCAAATGGAAGAAAACACGCACACGTTGGGGGTGGTAGAAAATCACATGTTGCCTTGAGGTGTTGTTGGAAAAGAAATGTGTTGTTTTCAACTCGTGTTAAGGCTTCAAGAAGGAAGGATGTTGATCAACCATAAACCTAACACCTATGATTGAAGCAACAAGGGCCAAATTCCCTAAATAGGTTGTTGGGGTGATGATGGATGTCGATATGAACCCAATGTCGCCAAAAATTATTAGGAAGGAGGCTTGTTTACGAGCTAAAGGTCTTTCTAGGCTATCAAAGGATCCTAAACCCAAAAGGCGTCCAAATACTTGAAGGAGGGAGGAGTCAAAGGATATAAGGGATTCTATGAAGGTGGAAGATGAAAATGTGCATCATAAAAGATATGATGGGAGTTACACAAAACAACAAGTTAAAATTCCAAAGGCCATTTGAACATCACCCATTTTAGGAAAAAAATCCACATATTCAACATCCTTTAACATAATATTTTTTATGAAAGATGATGTGAAAATTAAGGTGCCTAAAAGAACCCCCAAGATTTTAATTCTTTCGAATGGGGTGGTAAATTGGGATGGGTTATTGAAGTCTGGTGGCAAGCTAGAGGATGACCATGCAATGCATTTTTGAGGTTGGATAGAAAGACCTATGGCATGAAATTCGATTTGGAAATGTTCATATGCATATGATACAATTGAAGGGGGACCTATGATATGAATGTCATCTACAATGGATGGAAATATACAATAGTGAAAATGATTAGCTATATAATGTAAAGCCTTAAAATGGGTTAAGGCGAATAATGCCCCCCACCCCCCACCCCCCCCCCCCAAGGATCACCTTGATGAATCCCCATGGCGTATGGATGATTGTGACATCACCTTCACGATTACAATGACTATAAAACAAAGGAGATTCAAAATGCATAAAATGCACGAATAAAAGGGATGAATTATATGATGTCCACACTTGCTGCACGAAGTTCTTGAAATATGACCCCTCACATTTAATTAAAGAGCAACTTAATCAAGGTGAAGGTCTAGGGTGCACCTGATGCTGTGGATTACTGTTTCATAGCCACCTTTAGTTGTAACTCCAAATTAGTATGGGGAAAAATGTGTTGCAAAAGCTTCGTGGAATTGAAAGCATAAATGTAAGTTGTGAATCAATACAATGTTTTTGTCATTACAATGGGACAAACTCCACTTGAAAACTTGGTCATGGTTAAAAAGCAGGTCGTTCCAAGGACATGTGCAATTTGGGGTGGAATGTGACCTTGTGCAATATGAGAACAAAGTTGGAACAACTAAAAGAATCTATTTGCTAAATCTTCAAGGTGAAAATAATCCTAAGGGTGTTCAAAAACCATCCTCAAAAGACCATTTGCCAATAAATGCGGCATGCATTGGAATGCCAATTTAAAAAAAATCAGAAGAAAGTTGGAGGTCTTGGTTTGGCTCGTAGTTTTTGAGGAAAAACATGAAGTAGCCATTTGATTCGGGGTGTAATGTGGTGAGAGCTGAGTTGGTGTCGGAAGACATGGGTGTAAGATAAGATGGCGCCAAAGCATAAGTTGTTTGAAAGTATTTCCTTACACGCCCAAGGGTTAAATTGCGGAACATGTGTTTGTGAGTTGGAGGATCATGTTGGGGAAAAAGGATTGAGCTCGAATTGGACGACAAAACTTGGGTTCGTAAAAAAAAACTCCTTCCACAAGTTTTCCTAGACACTTACCAGAAAATGTTTAAGTTGAATCCACATTTCCTTATGCCTTGTTGCCCCACCACGAGGGGGCAAAGTGAAACACCATTGGGGTAACATGAAGGGCAAATGCCAAACTACCACATTGTATAAGTATTGCATTAGTTTATCCAATGGAAAATGAAATGCCACTTGCACATCACATCGTAAAGCGGTGGGGATGTGGTTATACAAATGAGGATGACAAAGGCCTAAGTGAAAGGACCCAAAGATATCCAATGTTGAAACCCAAGTCTAAACTAATGCATGCAGAGTGAGAGTAAGGGAAGGTATTGGGCCATGAAGATCATAAGGGTTCGGATTGGATGTATTAGATATTTAATAAGAATGTTGATGACAAATTAACCTTCGATTAACAAATTGATGCACAAGACTTTAGGTATAGGTTGAAAGCGTGTTGAAGAAATGGGGGTAGGTTGGGGGTATGACCATAGCCAATTGTAGGGATTAATAAAGTGGGAGGGGGGAAATGTCTTAATTGTACATGATCAAGGGGGTTTGGGAAAATGTAAGGTTGGAACCCCATATTCACATGAAGGATTGGAGGTTGGTAGGGGGAACAAATAGGTGGTGTATGATTTGTTAGAATTAGAAAGGTAATTAGTGGGTGGTTTGTGGTTTGCATGGGGGATGAGGTGGAAGATAGGTTAGTGGTGGCACATGATGAGGCGAATGGGTGATGGGAACTATCAAGTTCAATGAAACGTGATGAGTTGGGGGACATGGGATGTTTGGTGCCCATGAGGTAGGAGGTTTATTATGAACACATGCCCTAATTTCTAAAGATTGCCTACCACTATAAGGCACCCCCACTACCATTTGGGTGAAGGCATACTTGGGTGGTACCACAAAAAACCACCCACCCCAAATCACATGAATGTTGGTTTCATTTTAATTAATGAAAGGACAAATTTCAAAAAGTAATTCCCAATTTTTTTACATTTGGTTCTCATGAACCATCACCTTTGATTTTCCAAGCCTTAAACATTTACAGTCAAAATCAATGTGAAATGTTTTTTGTTTTTACTTCAATCCATGGACCTTGTTTTTCAACTTCAAAGTTACTTTGGAATTACTACAAATTTTGTAAATGGTGTTTTTTTTATCCCATGCATTTAACTTGCAATAAATTTAATGTACATGGGGTTAGACACAAGAAGCATGTTCCATCTATGTCGCCACTTCACCAAAAAAAAACCATTGTCAAATAGGCTTTCTCCTCCCACCAATGGAAGGTCCATGGACCTTTTGTGTCTTGTCACATTTTTCCACGACAAAAAAAGAAATGATATCTATAATATCAACAAGTTGGGGCCAAACAAATGTGAATGTTTTGGATTCTGGATTTCTTTTGCATGCTCTAGATGCTTATGTCTAGCTATGAACTGACTTTTGACATTGTGTTCACAAATTAACAACTCCCTTTAGAGTCAAACAATGAAAAGAAAAACATAGAAAGGAAAAGAATAACCAATGACAATGGTAGGGAAGGTTTTGCTATAGTTTGGGCGACGATGGAGTGGTGGCAACAACTTTGATGCCATTATTGTCATTGTTTCCCTACGTTCACTAGTTAGTGCCATGCAAAAAGAGGAGAGAAAGAACGATAAACATAGAGGGACAAACATAAACAAAAAGAAAATATATATAGTTGCGGGTTTTCAAGAAGCAAGAAATAAGGGTTCTAGTTCCATTTCAATGTAAAACAACCACCTTTTAAAGCAAAGGAAGAAGATAATGACAACAATAACACCAACATCAACAGACAACAAGATAACAAAGTTTGTTATCTTTTTCCATTTGATATGTCTAATTTTATGTGGTTGGTTTTATAAGTTTAAAATTGCGGTGTTGAAATAGGTCATCTTTAAAATATGGGATGTATATGCAATTGTGCAAATAGGTCCGAATCTAATATTTTGGTATTAAAGTGTTTAAGTTTTGTTGAATCTTGTAGCTTAATGATTATGACACCTAAACCTATAATGAAGTTAGGGTTTGGCCTTGGCATAATGCCTTAACAAAGGACTCCTTGGAAAGTTTCTTACCATTTTCCTTCCAATTTGTTTAATATTGTGTGATTAGCTTTGTAGATTTAGGCATTTGGAGAATATGGAAATTTTTAACATTCTAAAAATTGATTTTTGTCGAATGTCCCCTCAATGACAAGCAACAATAATTTTTGAGAGGTTGCAATAATTTGAATAAGTCATGAAATTCAAAGAGGATTTAAGTTCACCTTGCATGTGTTCACAATATAACACAATGATCAATTGCCATTCCAATTTAACCTTGTGTGTAATACTTAGAAACACCCCACATGGATCATAGTTTAAATAGTAGAGGGAAAATTGTCTTACATTGAACTTGTAACAATTTGAAAATGTTGATTCCACAATGGGCAATCAACAATTAGAAGGGTTAAAAAATCCTAAAAATTGACACTTGACCTATTTTTAAAGACCAATAACACATATGTAAGAAGCTAAAATCCCAACATGATATGAACATTGTGGAAACAACCTTTCACAAAATAAAAATCCTTTTTGATTTTTTGGAGTTGTAGTTTAATTGCAAGCATGTGATATTAGGTGAGCAAAGGCCAAGTTCTTGCAAAAACTTGCTTACCCATCATTCACAAAATTCTATACAACTTGTGCAAATGTATTTGTAGCTACTTGAAACTTCCTAATGGTTACCACTAGTGGCTTGTAGGGATGCTGGATGATAATATCAAAGTCCAATGTGGGGAGCACTAACCCTTTTCCCACTAACATCTTTTCCTTTTCTACTTCATAGACATCTTGAACATAGACATCAAGGCCTTCTCCTCAACCATTGTTCCCCACCATTCATTCCACATCACTACAGTGTTCCACACCATTGACTCACATCTCGAGTGGAACGGGTGGAACGACAAGTGGAACAGTCAGATTGAACCACGTGTCCCACCTAGGAAAAACCCAATCAAGTACATTAATAAAAAAAACCAAAACTCACATCTCAAGTGGAACTGGTAGAACCACAAGTGGCACAGTCACATTGAACCACGTGTCCCACCTAGGAAAACCCAATCAAGTACATTAATAAACAAACCAATACTCACATCTCAAGTGGAACTGGTAGAACCACAAGTGGAGATTGAACCACGTGTCCCACCTAAGAAAACCCAATAAAATACATTAATAAAACCAAAACTTATTATATAAAGTGGGATGACGTTAAATCACCCATTGCCCAGTACCGTGTTGACCGAGAGAGTGTGCCCGGTTCAAGAATTCTAGCCCTTTGTTGTCGTCAAACTAAGTTAGTAGTTAGTTTCATACTTCATTGGTTGGTTGAAACTCTTGAAGGGCAGGGGTAAAAGTCCCTTTGGGATGCGGCAACTAGACGCTGGTTATAGCCTAATTAGTTGCTAGAGCTCCTACAACAACAAAAATTCCTGGGAGGAGCTCTAGTACTTAACTAAACTATCAACCGGCGTCTAGTTGTGGCATCCCAAAGGTACTTTTACCCTGCCCTTCAAGAGTTCCAACCAACCAAACAAGAGTTCCAACCAACCAAACAAAGCATCAAACTACCTACTAACTTAGTTTGACAATCATATGATGAATTTGTGACGTATACACACCTTTGGTTCGAAAACCAAATTCCACCCTTCAACTGTGGACTAAAAAGGGCCAATAAAACAATAAAACGTGAACAAAAGCGATAACTTCCTATCCTTTGTGCTACCGCGACGGCTTGAATCGGTTGCATTAGCATGACATCTTGTACTCAACAAATTTTCATTTTCTTTTCAACTCCTACATCATCCCCGTACACTAAGTAGGTTATGAGAGTTTGTAGCTTAGGTCATCAAATGCATTGCTTCTTCAAAATGCTTTCAATGTGTTGGTCTGCACACTTATTCACCCTTTTGTATAATACCTATTAGACACACAACGGCCACATGGCCAAATTGGGAAGGTGGGTCTGGAAAGGTTTTTTGGCCGGATATTCTAAATGAAGAATGTTTGCTTCTAGAACCCAGTTGTGTGTGTCTTTCTTTTGGGGTCAAAGTACTATTCTAGTCAAACACGCCACTAGGATCATTTGACTAAGGCTCAATCGGATTGGGTCTCTCTGACTGGAGGTGATTCTGTCCAAAGGGTGATTTTGATACTCTTTGGATTTAGAGGAAAACTTGAATCAAAAGTTCTTGTACACTGATGGGAACTCGCTTGTTCTCAAACACTAGAACCCTCTTCCATCCTATTGTTCCCCTATTGCCCTTTGCCCAAATTTTAACACTATGGGGGGGACCAGGTCTTAAGGAAAAGGGATTTCCCTCCCTCTTCTCCAGAGAGGCGGGGAGTTTTGGGTCTTAAAAGAAAGGGATTTCACTCCGGAGAAGGGGGAGGGAGTTTGGGGAATGGGAGTTTTGGGTCTTTCAAAAAACAAAGGGATTTCCCTCAGGAGAAGGGGTGGGGAGTTTGGGGAATGGGAGTTTTGGGTCTTTTAAAAAAAAAAGGGATTTCCCTCCAGAGAAGGGGGAGGTAGTTTTGGGGAAATTGTGGAACGTTCCACAATTTAGTTGCGCCCTCCATCCAACATAACATCCATGAACAGGTATGAACCCCCAGCCTAATGGCCGAATTTGGGTACAAAGTGGGCGTCAACAGGTCCCTCATTGGGATCCATGCCAACGGCAACACTGAACAAGCACCCACCAGCGCACCATCAAGGATGAATGGTAAGTGTTCAGGAAACAGTTTTCTGTTGGGTTCCAGTTCCCTTGCTAACCACAGTGATTAGCTCAGTTGCTTTACTTTTTTTTAACCTACCTACCAACAACCCAAAAGCAGATTGTTAGTAGATAGGTACTAAAAATCGCCTGTATCTATGTATAAACCATCTACTTACCTAGTAGTTACCTATTTTCCTACAGAGTTGGTGACCAAGGTGAAACCAAATATTAACTCAGTTGAGGTTCATCCACAACTGAGTAATAACGGGCATCCAGTGGATGGTGCGCTGGTGGGTGCTGCTGGTTCACTGTGGCCCATGCCAACCCCTTGTACCACCCACCTATGTCTGCCTACTAGCCAGTTACAGGCACTTTGACCATGGTTTAGTAATTTTTTGGGTTCTTGGGCATAGTTTCAGTAGGTGACCCGGATCCTCAATACAAGGGTTCTATGTCGGGCAACTCCTCACCCAATCAGGCATAGGTGGGCAGTTATTTCAATCACTCCCGGCTCCTCAAGAGCTACCCTACCCATAATAAACTACTCTCCTTTTATTTCTATTTGTATTTGAGAGATCTCTCCCAGGAGAAAACCCTAGTAGGACTAATGCCATGGGGAGATCCTCCTATTTTTATAGATTCTCACAATCCCATGGAGGAAAGAAAAAAGAGAAGTTGTTTATGTAGGTGGAGGTTCCCATGCGAGTGGGTTCCCTTTAGGTTCTCGGGAACACCCTTGGGTGCCCTTGCCTCATGAGAGAACCCACTCATATGAGAGCCTCTACTATAAGGTAATGGTGTAGCTAGCAAGCCCTGAGAAGTTGTTTATGTAGGTGGAGGTTCCCGTGCGAGTGGGTTCTCTTGAGGTTCTTGGGAACACCCTTGGGTGCCTTTGCCTCATAAGAACCCACTCATATGTGAGCCTCTACTATAATGTTAATGGCGTAGCCAACAAGCCTTGCATCTGGCAAAAAACCCATTATGGCAAGCTCTGTTGCTCATAATGGCAGAAAATTATGAAAATTAGAGGTTTTTGCCATTCAAGCAGGAGGGCCCATTGTACAACCTTGATCATTACACAAGATAACTACCACACCTCATGGAGTGGCATCTAACCCTAGAGGATGAGACACATTCTGATGTGGAAATGGGCCCAGCCAGGCCTATTCACCCTATGAGGCCCAACATGTTCCAGGGTGGAATGGGCCATGCTGGGCCTGTTCCACCGTACATTATCCCATTATCCCAGCCTTGTGGCCGTTCCTTTTGAAGACAAGACAAGAAGCATATTACACGTGTCATGCTTATGTGAGTTTGCTAGGGTTGTGCACTTTATACTAACCCTAAAACACTTTGACCTAAATATCTAACATGTGGGCAATGATGTGGTGGTGGATAGAGAAGTGGCATCCCTTGCCCAAACTTCATTTTGTATGGAGTTTTGTTTCATTTGTGCCACGGAAAAGAAAAGAAGAAAAGGAAAAAAAAACACACTTCTATACGACCATGGGGTAAATGGTATAGGGTAAAACCCCATGGCATTGACCGGGGTTTATTTATTTACTTATTTATTCATATATGTGATGTAGCTGAACTGGCAATCATCCTTAATACAGTTTAGCCAAATTTGGCTATAAATAGGTTATGAAACTAAATTTTTTAAAGATTCCTTCACATTTATGGCTACATGCCCAAACCCAATAGGGAAATCTGGCAATATTTCCAAAAAACAAGTAAGAGGTTTTTAGTTTTTACTTACACCTATGGGTTTATGGTTTTGAACTTTGACCCAACATTTTCTGTCCATGTTTCCAGGAGTGGATGAACAAAGGGGTATGGGGTTACGTGTCTAATAGGTTTTTAGGCCTAAATATCAGGGGCTCGTATACATAGTGGACTTTGACCCCCACATTTTTCTGTCCATGTTTCTAGGAGGGGATGGAGATGGGCGTTATGAGTCAAGATGGGTTACAACTTTTGACACCCCCCCCCCCCCGCCAAGTTTTCCCTGGTTGGATTCATGTTACAATTGTGGTTTACATACTAGAGTTATCCCTAAAGTACTTAAAATAGGGGGTTGAGGGTCTTTGATAGATTTTTAAGTAGGTAGGTAAATAGGTAAGTAGGTAGGTACTTCAAATTTCGAAGCAAGTAATTAGCAAAGTTCCTTGAGCATTTTTGACTTTCTTTGCATTTTGAATTTTAGTGTGTTTCAAATTTTTGTGTGAGATTTGTGTGTGTGAGAACCCTTGAGTGAGGGAGAGAGGAGTAGATCAATCAATCAAGAGTAGACAATTGTGTGCATAAAGCAAATCGTTCCACAAAGTTTCTTTCAATTTGGAGAGAGGACAATGAAAGAAGATTCTACCTATTGTTATATGTATTAGTTAATTGTTGTGCTTCCCAAGTTCAATTATTATTATTATTATTATTATTTTGAATGGGCAATTTTGATTGGTCTATCATAAAATAAATAGTGAAAGTTTAAGAGAACCCTCAAATTAAAAGTTTTTATTTTCACAAGTTTTTATATAGACTTTTTCAAACAAAATCACCTTTATTGCTATTTGCACTAACATTTACAAGACATAAAAAATGAACTGACATACACTTTCCCCCCTTCCTTCTCTCTCTCTCTCTCTATGAGTGCCTGTATGAAAAAAACACTTCACAATTATGAGAGTAGAACTGAAATTCTTATATACCATTCATTCAAAACAACTTGCCAAAATTAAACAAATTTTACACAACTTGTCAAACTTGCCCAAAGTTTTGCATAAAACAATGTCTTAGAACAAATTGAACTCAAGATGAGTAGTTGTAGAAATTAGCCTCACCCCAAAGGAATGACAAGCATTTCACTATTGCATGTGGAAGTAGTGCTCGATTACACAAGAAAGAAAACACACACATAACCCCACACCCACCTCACCCACTCTCAAAAGGAAAAAACCCTCTCATTGGCTACATGAAAATCTTACTCCTAAAACAACTTGTCACCATTTTTAACCTAACCTAATACAACAACCATCAATTGGGGTACCTTTGTGTGTGTGTGTGTGTGTGTGTTTTGTTTTCAATTAAGAGAGTGGAGCCAATTTGTTGAGATTGAGAGAGAAGAGCAGCTTTGGTTTTTTTTCCCGTTAGGAGAGAGAAGCAGCAAAAGCACACTTTTTTTTTCATTTCTCATCCTGAGTTTTTGTGTTTGGATTTTTGTTGTTCCCAATGTGTTCCCACATGCTCCCAATTGATTCCCCAACCTGAAAACACCTCACTTTATCCCATATCCTTTGCCCTAAGTTCTAGTCCTGTAACCTATATAACCGGCATAAAGAGAAGATTACAACAAATTCATTTTGGGATTGTCCAAGGATTGATTAAATTTTGGTGATGAACCAATAAAAAAAATGCCCATTGCAACAGAAAAAGAAAAAGAAAAAGAAAAATTGAACTTTGGGAACCTTTGCAACTAAGTAATATGAGAAAAAGCTGGTTAATGTGAGTGTAAAAATCAATCGAGAAATTTTTTCTAAAAAAGAATCATGCATCAAAAAACCTCAGTGATCTCATGTTGTACAAGAGTTTCAGATGTTTTCTTGCTATTAAACTACCAAGCTCATCTGAAATATTTTCCATTTAGTTTCCACTAAGTAAGTGTCCGTGCAAGCATCTGAGAAATGAAAAATTTGTTGTCACCCTAGATAGGTACTGTAGCCTAGGGTCAGTTTTTCGTATGGACAAAACCAATAATTATTTTTAAAAAAAGATTAATTTGTTTTTATAAAATTGAAATTATAAAATTTTCTTGATCTACCATGATATATTGTCATATGAAGAGTGAAAGTATTCAGATTGTAGCCTATGATAAAATTATGATGGTTTCAACACCTCATTTCCATATTTTTCACATATTTTCATGATTTTATTTTAAATAATATTTCATGATGAAACGAACCCTAAAGTAAAGCACTATGTGAAAGTAAAAAATGCGGAGTAAAACTCAAGTGAATTATAAGATAAATTCTTACAACATGTGGGTACTCCCTATTGTTGTTGTTTTGATGCTAGTTTTGTTGGCTTTGTCCATAGGGAAGAGATTACACATAGTTGTAGCATTTGGTCATTAGATTTTGACTTCAACCTGACCCAATGTGTGAGTGACATGTGGAATATTGTGTGTGCATACCATGAATGAATGAGCATGTTTTGTAAGGTAGAAGTGCATGCATCTAAGTAGGTCAAGATTCACTAAGGGAAGTGTTTAGTTTGAAGTTTGTACTTGCCGTGGAGGGGGAAAGTTGTTGGAAAAGTCTCAACAATTGAATTCTTCACTTTTGCTTTTGCATTGGACCCACCTGAGAAGGAGAGAGGGAAGGTCGTGCAAGGTTTCTTTTTTCACCTCACGCAAGCAATTTGAAAATACCCACCAAAAAAAAAAAAAAAAAAAAAAAAGAATTGATTTTTAATATAAAAAAAAAAAAAAAAAAAAAAAAAAATCATAAAAAAAAAAAAAAAAAACCAAATAGATTTGTTTTTTATTGTTAAAAGAAATGTGAAGGAAAGAACAACTCATAAAAAAAAGAAGAAAAAAGACTAATGTTACTAGATGAACGTGAAGATGCACTAGCACTTAGGTTGATAAGTTCACCTTCTTTAATGATGTTTCCTTTTAGAGACCTGATCTAATCTAACAATTGATTATTTATAATGTTAGAAGCTACCTAAGAAAAGTAAAAGCTTTAAGGTTTTATCATGGTATTATAGCCTAAGAAAGGTATGGATTTAAAGGGTTAGTTTTCAATTAAATCTTCAGAGCACATAAGTTACATAATTCTCACAAAACATTCATACACCATATAAAACATTGAATAATACAAGAAATGAAACTTACATGTTTTGAAGTTAGAATCATTCATGCATTTAAAGTTTGGCTTTTATGAGAGCTACATCCAATTGGTAGCTAATCACATGCACTTTTTAGAAAATATATATGAGAATCACTCACCAAAAACATGTACATTTGTTTATTTTTCTCAACATTTCCATAGTCAAAATGACACATAAATTGATTGTGACATATGTTCATTACACAAAAATAATTATTTTCAAAACTTAATATCAAATTAATAACATGAAACTATGAAAAAGAGAATGAGTCAAAAAATTCACCCACAAATTTTTAAATACTTGAAGAATGAAATGAATGAATTATCAATCCAATTCGTTTGCATTTACTAAACATGATCCTTCATCAACTTCAAGCCAATAATATTATGTTACATATCTTCTAAAACTATCATCCTTCTATCACTGAAAAATTAAATTATTTAAATTTATTTCTTAAGATATAATCAAATTCATAAGTTAAATTTCAATTATGCCTAGTTCATGATTAACTAAATAATTCATGAGTCCAAGCCTAAATTTGTAATCAAAAGACGTGAAATGTAAAGCACATAACTTGTATTATCTATTTCTCATACTTACAATCCTTCTACCCATAAACCATAATTTTATTACTTCTGATTTCTACTCTTACTAACCCATGTTGATGTCATAAGAGTGATGTAAGTGGGAGGCAAGAAATTATTTTTCTGAGTATCATCAAAATTTGTGAAAAAACATTTTCGAAACAAAATGCTATCAAGAGTCACTTCCAAGCTTAATTGAAGTTGGAAAGTTTAGATGTTTTGATACAAGTGCCATTATGTTGCATAAAATTGGACAATATGGACCCCTCCTTTTTTCGGTGAAATTTTTCACCATTGCAAAATTTTGAAAGTATTCTGTTGCAACTTCAATGACTTTTTCAAAAAGAATTGTCAAATTTTTTTTGATTCAAAAACTATTTTCAAATCAACAAACTTCAATACATGGTTTAAATAGGTAGCAAAAAACATATAAAGATGTTTTATTTTCTCTCCATTCATATTTTATTAATTGCCAAATTTGTTACTGAGGGATAATCACCAGCTCAACTACATTGCAAAATTGGAAAAAAGAACATTGATTGAAAAACAGTGTTTGAAGTGTGACATGAAAAATTGAAGAATTCTTATTTTAGATTAATTTAAAGAATTTCAAACTTTTCTTTCATTATTGTTGTTAATGATATGTTTTAGAGTTCACATTTTTGTGTGAAATTTTTATCCTTTGGATTTATCCAAAATCTAGGGCTTTAAAGCAATGTACGTAACAATGATATTATGTTATTTCAAAATTAGTATTATATTCCACAATTATTATTAATTCAAAGCAAATATGTATTCAAACAACTTTTTAAAACTATCTCACTCCTCTCTTAATAACTACATTGCTGCTTTCCCCTAATCACTTACATGGACATGAAAATACACATGTTATCCTGTAAAAAATAATAATAATACATTCTCTTCAATTGTAGATGTTCAATTTATCTTTTTAATTTTATAAAAAAATTAAAATGTATAAATCATAAATAAAAATAATGGAAAGTAGGAGCTAATGCAAGTGGCATTATAAGATTTAAATATTATTCTAAAAATTTATGAATTATATTTAATTATTTAAAAAAAATTTACATCATTTTCTTGTTGAAATCCCACGTCTCTCATCTTGTCTCCTCCAGCAACAAACTACCTGGTGCATAAGAGCAGGAGCTTACATCAGTCACGGAAGACCATGTCCCCAGAGTTCATGCCCATGCCATTAGCCAAGGTCAAAAATAGGTCATGGAAAAATAAATAAATAAATAAATAAATAAATATGAAGGTGATGAATCTATTTGGGAATAGAAATTCTGGTCACCCAATTAGGAATTGCAGGATGCATTGAATAGAACCTTATTTTGGTTGGTTCCCAATGTATTCTCACAAAGTTCTCACTCTTTTTTTATCAAGTTCCCAATGAGTTCCCCCAAGATGTTCCAGAAATTCCCAATGTGTTCTTACATGTTTGCAATAGCACCTCACTCTTTGGTCCCATGTCTTTGCCTACATGGTTGGCTCAATATTGGAACTTATACGTTGCTATGTTTGGACTAAGCTTTGGACTAACCATAGAATCTAAGTTTTAGAACTTTTTTTGGTGATGGGCCAATCAAAGAGGCTCATTGCAAAAATGATTTTGAACTAAAAGCTTACTCATATTAATTAGTTCTTGGGACCCCCAAAGTTCAATTTTTTCTTTTCTTTTCTTTTCTTTTGTGTGATGGGCATCTTTGATTGGCCTATCACCAAAAAATTTATCAAGCTTTGGACAGTCCTGAAATAGAGATATGTTGTAATATCTCTTCCTTTGGGGCTGGTTATATAGGTTCGAAAAGTAGAACTGATTGAGAACTTGATGAGAACACAGTGAGAATGTCATGGGAACAACAAAAATTGAACAACCCCAGCCTCCCCAAAAGAGATAAAAAAAGCCTAGGTCCCAATGTGCATACTTCACCTCATCAGGTGCAAGTACCCTCCCCCCATTTACAAATTATATACATGGAAGTTGAACCATGGCAAAACAATATGGGAAAAAAAAGAGAGGCGCTATTGGGAATGTCTTAGGGACACTCTGAGAACTAGATGCAATCACCTTGGGAGCACATTGGGAACAAACAAACAAGAAATTCCTCCCCCCCCCCCCCCAACAATCCAAATGAATTTTTTTTTTAACCCCTTGTGAGCCTTTTCATTGGATGCATGAAATTTCTATTTTTCAGAAGGGGTTTGCCACCATTTTCAACATGGACAAATACTGCCATTTATAAATTGAGAGTACTCGTATAATATGGATCAAACTTACTATCCCACTATAGTTGTAACTATGCATCACCACTAAAGCAAGAGTGCCCTTGCTCATTTCATTATGGCTTCTAAATCTTAGATTCCATTCATGGATATTCCTATTAGTGCTTAATATATTATGGTATAGTATACTATCATGAGAGAGGAAGAGGGAGAGAGAGAAAGAGAAAAGACTAAACTAAAGGTCAAGAGTGGAGAATAAAGATACTACAACATACAATATATATATTTGGCAACTTCCTATTATAGTGAGGGTTGTAAACTTCTCAAGATCTTTCGTGCAAGGAATTTCCCATGCAATTGCTTCACAAGCTGAGTGATTGGGTAGAAAGAAGATTGTAACCCAAGGTTAAGTAAACTAGACATAGTAGGAGGAAGGGTACTACAATTTAGCTTTTCAAGTCTTTCTTGTTGTTTTGTTTGTGTGTGGGGGTGAGAGAGAGATATTGTGGGATTTCCCACACGAAGTTTCCTGTCCAATTAGTTGAAATTACATGCTACACCCAATTCCTTTTTGAAAATTTGCCCTAAAATGTTGGGAATGCTTTTTATGCCCATCTATCTCTCCACCCCCCTTATTTATCCTCACTCTCCATCTTTTAAATTCATTGCCGACAGGGCCACACCATAACTTGTTCATTGCATCCCAAAGAGAGATATAGAGAGTTGAGAAGAGTGGCAAAAATTGGGCAAAGAAAGATTGAGAAGAGAGGGAGAAAGAGAGTTGAGAAGAGTGGCAAAAATTGGGCAAAGAAAGATTGAGAAGAGAGGGAGAAAGAGAGTTGCAAAATTGGGCATTTGCATTGTTGATTGATGTTGAGAGAGGGTTTTTTGGCATATGTGTGTGAGTTGAGTAAGTCAGGGCAACAAAATGGTGTGCTTGATGGAAGTGGGTTAAAGAGGCAAGGGGGGAAGTGAAGAAGAGAACCCACCAAAAAAACCATTGGCAAAAGGTAAGGAAAACAAATGGCAAGGAAAGGAAAGGGTAAGTAGTCAACAGTTTTGAAGAGTGCACCTTTTGTTTGGAGAAGAAAAGAGTCATAAATTGATTGCAAGTCTAGAATGAATGAGTCCAGCTTTTGAGAACTGTGGCCAACAAGGCTTTGTTGGTTGTTTTCAAGAGAAAAATTGGGGAATTGGGTAGAAGGAAGAGTTGGGGAAATTGGGGAATTGGGTAGACAAGTTGGGGAATTGGGTGAAAGAGTTGTGTGTTTGGGTAGTGAGGAGGAGGAGGAGGAGGAGGAGCAGGAGGAGGAGAAGGAGAGTTTGGGAGAAGAATTGAGGAGGGGAAGAAAGGGAGGAAGAACAACAAGAAGTAGAGTTGAGATTGATTAGGAGGAGCATCATAGGTGGAGAGAGAGAGAGAGAGATCATGAATTTTGACACATTTGGGTTCAGGAGGAGATCAAGCTCACAGAATGACAGGCAGAATTGGGCAGACCAGATGTGGGAGAGCTATAAAGAGCAAGAGGAATTTGGCAAAGATGTGTTGAAACAATTCCAAAGCCATCTCTCCAAAATCCCACTTCCTGTACTAGATGATGCACTTGCACCAGCAGCGGCCAGCAGGACTGGAGCAGCAGCAGAAGCTCCTCCAGTAACAAGCCGGAGTTTTGGTTCCACTGTTGGGATTGGCAACCAAATGGTGATCAGGGAGGAGACTTCATGGGAAAGGAATCCATTTGCAGAAGTGAACACCAATTCTGATGAGGACAAGCTTTTGTTGAATGATATTTTGCCTCCTGGTAATGGACATCAGATAAAAGCTTGGATGCTTGCAAAGAGAGTGAGGGACTCACTGGTCTCCAGCTTTGCTAAAAGCTTCAGAGGGAAGGTTGAACAAGCACTGGAGACAAGCTGTTTGCAACAACAACGACAACAAGCTGCTGGATCCAACACTAAGCAGCAGCAGCAGCCGCCATGCCCTCGATTCACCAACTCACAGATTGGAGTAGAAGGAGCTGCTTCTTCACCAATTAGTTATGTACCAAACCTGCTTCCAGCGCAAGAGTCATGTTGGGAAGATGATCAGTTCCTCACAGACTGGTCTTACAAGGACGAGGTTCAAATTTCAACCAGCTTGAGAAAGCTGATGGAAGAAGAAGAAGAAGAAGGATCTGCCGCAGATGCTAAGCCAGAGCTCATCCAAACTCGCAGTTGCACAGAAGTTCAGAATCAGCTCCCTCTCAATGAGAATGACTCTGAGGAGACAATTCTAGTGGGTATGTTGAAAGTGGCCGCCACCACTGAAGCACCTCAGGCTCTTGTGTCTTCTGCTCATACTGTTCCAGCTCCCGTCCAGCAGCAGCAGTCCACGAAGCTCCAGGAGCCCAAAGCGGCAATTCGATCTATATCTCGCAGGTGCTCTGCTTTCCCTGAAGCTACAGCTATGAGTTTGATGTCAAAGCATCAAGCTGTGCATCCTTTTCTCCAGCCATCAATGATCAGCAATTGGCCTGGGATTGATCCACAGCAGCAACAACAGAAGCTCCAATTAGCTCAGAAGCAAAACCAAAAGATGGAGTTGAAGGGGCTCCATGAGCACATCAAATCTGCAAACAAGGCACCAGAGCCAGTACATCTTGAGCGGCAAAAACTGGATGTGGATCATCACACAGGTCATGTTCTGGGAGGAGGAGGCATAGCTGCAAATCCACCACAGAAGGTAAAACCCCGTGCTCCTCAGCAGCAGCAGCCGCACTACAGAGGTGTGAGACGAAGGCCATGGGGGAAGTTTGCAGCTGAGATTCGAGATTCAGCTCGCCAAGGTGCAAGAGTATGGCTAGGGACGTTTGATACTGCTGAGGAAGCAGCTGAAGCTTATGATGCAGCAGCATTCAAAATGCGAGGTTGTCGAGCTCTTCTCAATTTCCCTCTCAGGGCAAGCTCCCTTGCTCAAGCCTCTTCTAGTCCAACTCCAAATGACAACAACAACAACAACAACACGACTAGCTCAGGTCAAGCAATCACAATCAAGTCCGAGTGCAGCACAAATATTTCAACCCCAACAACAAAACTTGAATCCAGATCAACTCTTGCTACCTACAAAACACCAACAATCGCTAAATCTGTACAAGGTGGGGATCAAATGGTGGCTACAAATTCAAAGGAGCTTAATGGTGATGAACTTCTTGATCTGCTGCACCAATCAAGAAGTGATACAACCACACCAAAAAAGAGATCAAGGGATCAGCCGAGTAATAATGGAACTGGTCTGTCATCATTGGAATCAGATTGCCTTGAGCTCGAACCTTTGCCTTGCAAGAAGAAGACGATGACAAGCAATAGCTGCATGGAGATCAGCAATGAATTAGACTTATCAAAGGTGGAGACAATCAAGGAGACACTAGAGTTGCAAGATCTGGGTGCAGAGTATTTGGAGCAGCTGTTGATGTCAAGTAGCTGTTGTGAACCTGAAATTGAGATGTCAGACATTGATCTCCTCTCTGCAATCACAAATTCTAGTATTGCAAACTGTACTGTAGACAACTTTGAAATCTTTCCTGATCTGTTACCATGAATCTAGTAGTACTAAGCAAATTATTACTGCAGATCAACATGGTCGTTTGTACACCCAATGATTTTTTTGCTACTGGTTCCATCTTTCCACCAAAGCTTGGGAAGAGAATTTGAGCTTTGCAACTGAGCTTTTTCCAGCTTTCTCTGCAAGTGATTCTTGTCAGGAAGCTTTTTTCTTGCAGCTCATGGGTACAGTAGTGATCTCTTGTGGGTGGATTCATATTTGAACTTGGCAAGTCAGTGTTTCATCAACTCATGGGTGTACTGTTTTACCTGCTATTTGATAAGAGATGAGCAGATCTGCAGCAAGTTCTCGAGCTTAACATTGCTGACTAGCAACATGCCAGATTTCAAACTTAGTTCCTGCGTGCATCACTATTTTATTTGGGTCAGTTTTTGATAATGATGCTACAATACTTTGCTTGAGGCTGATATATTATCAGCAGCAGCATCAGTGATCAGCTTGAGGAAGGGTACAGCTTTTGTGCTCTTCCAAGCTGTTAGTAGCAGAATACAGAGACAATCAACCCATAGTGTATTGGTTTGTTGTGGACACAAATTTCTGATCTTAATGAGAAAATCCCACGTTCTTTTATGCAAGCAGTCTGGGTCCAATTGTACAGATTTGTGTGGTAAACCCATCATGAGTTGAATCAAGGACTGGAATTCTAGATCTGGAAGAAACTGTTCTGGTTTTCTTCTCTCCAGGTTTTTGTTTCAAATTGGTGTTGTTGAGGAGGAGGCTACGATCACACTTCAAAATACTGGACGCTGGTGAGGCCATTGCTTGTTCGTATTTGATTATGTTTTCCTCTAAGAAGTTGGAGAGCATTTTTTGACCATTTGGACTAGAGCCTGCCCCAATGCATCAAGTGAACTATCCCAGTGATGGGTGAATCTTGTAGTTATCCAAGTTCTTTCAACTCAAAGGAAAAACAGATTAAGTTTTAATTGAGTGGGCGAAAGGTTAGGCAAAAAACATGTGCATGGAAACATACCATAGCACTCTTATGATTGATTATTCACCTATGGAGGGCTTAAGTTTCTCTTCTGAACAGACTTGCATTGTAGATGTGTAATGCTTTAGATTTGGTTTGTAGGCTGTAACTACATACCTTATTTGCTTCTTTTCATTCTTCTTTGGTGTAGTGATGCTAGTGGAGGAGGAAGGTTCTTCTCTTAGATTTTTTGAGAGTAGTTGTTGTGAGCAGGATGGGTTTGTTATCCAGCTTGTGTTTGTGCGGTGGACACCCCATTTAATTGTTGTGGAGCCACACATGGCATCACTTGCACTTCACGAGTCATAATTCTACATTGAATGGGTTCAATCCTTGGTGGGCATGGGATTCTTTGGTTTCTTTGTTTCTTCATGATTTGGTTTTATAACTCCTCAAAATGGGTGTTCCAAACTTTTGAGGTCAATTTTGTTTAGTAGTAGAATCTTTCTCACCAAGGACATCTTTTTAGGTTGAGCTTTTGTGGTCTATAGATGAAGGGCTCCTTCTATTTGTATGCAATCTAACACTAATCTAATAGTGGCATTTGGGTGTTGTCACTCTTGAAGCTTTATTTGGTGTTGTAGAAATTCTGGGACATAGGAAAAGGAGAACAAAATTCATAGTGCCAAAGTCACTTGGTCAAGCTTAAAACCCATTAGTGTGATTCAAATAATCCATTCCCAAGTTACATGTAGCCTTTTGTGACAATTGAAGCAAAGATGCCTTAGACAAGAAGATTGTTTATGTCTTGTGGGGGCAAGAGTTTCACAACATGTTGTCTTTTTAACCTCAAGGTAAACCTTAATATATAAGCCTTAGAACGAAAGAAAAGACATCAATTACAACTGCGATTAATTCAATACACATGTCCTTAGTAAAGGAAGGAGAACATGGCTTATATTTTCAATTAAAGATGTGAGAAGAAAACCCAAGAAAAGATTGCATTGAAGACACAAGTGTTAAATTCAAACTTTGGTTTTGAAAAGTTTGTACACACTAAAACAGTAAAAGGGAGGAGGGGTGGAAAAAGAGAGGTTTTTAGACATAGTCAACATTGTTTTGAATAAATAGCTTACAAAGGAATGTTGGTTCAATGTTGGGTTAGTGCAAGGGTCAATGAACTTTGTCAATCAAAGTAAGGGAAGGTATGAAAAAAGATGATTTCTTTGACAAGATGTTCATAACCTTATGTGTGTTGGTTGGAGATACCATTTTGAATAATATTATAACCTCTTCAATAATTAGGGGGTATAAGTGGGAATTACTTTAAGTGAAGTCAACAAGAGCAACATGATGTTCAATTTGCATTTAACATCATTTTTTGGCAACCTTTGTTAAGGATTGTATTTTATGCTTTTTTGTGGTTAAAGTGACTACATTCTAATAACAATCCATTGACTGAAATGTGATGTTGTTAAAATTTATTTATGTTGGTGTGTGAAGGACGAGAAACCAAAATATACCAATTAGACTTTATACACATAGGGATTTGTTGTCATGGATCACATCAACTAACCCATACACCTCATTGTTTATAGACATTTTAAAAAAATTTAAAATGGTATTTTATTTGAAAATTTGTTATTTGTAATTTTGATGAAATTCATCAATCTTTTAGTTCATTTGTTATCCATAATTAATGGAGTTCATAATCCCATTTTCATACATAAGATATATATTACAAATTTCTTAAAGTTTTGTTTAGACATTGGGATTTTAAAAAGGTTACATGTAAGCTACTATGGCCTAACTTCCAAATAGTTCTAAATATATGTAGTATGGCAACACATTATCTTAAATCTAATGAATGCAAGTTTGAAATACAACCTTCCAACATAGTCATGTGCACTTTCATGTCCCTATTTTTGTTTGCCAAAACTTATGATAGATCATTTTTAGACAAGCATTTTGCACACTATGATCCTTGTTTTTGTGCATGGTTGATATAATGTTGAACCATGTCATGTTTACTTCAATATAATTCATATGCCTTTAATGTATTGCTAACAATTTTAATTATTTCCTATCATGATTATGTGCATTGTTGTTATTTTGAAATCATGTTTGTTTCCACATAGGAAACAACTAGTTCCATGGAAAACATATAATTATTATTAGACATATGTGCAAGACAAAATCAATCCTTTGATGAATCCATTGCACATTTGCAAAGTAGTGGATTCCCTCAAGCATTGCAAAGTGGTACCATGACATAATCTCATATAGAAATGCCATTAATGAATTTTTCAACAAGTTTCATAAGACATGTCTAGATTTTAATTTTTTTATGAATCAAATGTTCGCAATCATCAAACTCCATCATCATTTAAATGGCTTTGCCCAAGTTGCATTCATTGGTATTTTATTTTTTTAAATCGTGACTTTGGTATAATTTGCATTATTCAATGTCACTTCTTGGGGTTGAATGAATGATTTCAAAGGAATATTTGTCGAATTTAATGCCACAATTAGAAATTAAAGAAATGACAAGACATCAACCACGAAATGTTGATATTTTCTTAAGGATCATGCTCAAGGTCCATGCACATTTATATGTTTATGCATTTGGTGTTAAAGATTTCTTGGGACAAAGTCAAATTTATTGTGGTACTTATTGTTACTTCTATTAATTAATTAGTTAGGGGGTGCACCTAAAAAATAAAATCAAAAAAATTACTTTTATTGACCCATCACCAATTTTTTTGCCCATTCACTAGTACAAAAATAAGGTGCAGTTCATTAACATAAACAACTATGAAACTTTTTTAAAATATATGTTCACCCAATTGTAAACATTTCACCTTACCTAAAGTTATGTCATTATAGAGTCATTACGTAATTGTCATGTTTCATTACTAATTGGCATAATTCATTAATATTTAAAGTAATTCACTACAAGTAAATATGTTTATTTTTATTTTATTACTTTAAATACCTTAGGTTATTATATTTCAAACCATTTAAAATTAATAAACTAGCGTACATTATTTTAAATTATTTTAAATTATTTATCTTTTGTTCACTTTAACAAAATATGGGAGTAGTTCATTAATCTTTGTTCATTAAACCAATGAATTCACTACATCCCCATTATATTATATTCACTATGACCAATGAATTCACTCAAAATGCAATGAAATCATTTGGCATACAAAGACACCTTTTGTTGTAGTGGTTATTTTAAAATATTTTTATCAATTTCACTTTGGGTTATCCTTGATTATATTGTACTTTAAGTTATTATTTATTATTTTAATTTATTCCACCATTAGCTTGTTATTATTATTGTTACAGGTTATTTGGCCTTAGGCTATTTTTAATTGTTATTATTTAGTTTAGATCAATACATTATAACTTATTTTAGTTTATTCCATTGTATGTTATTTTAAGCTATTTGCTTTAAACTTTTCTTGGTACCTTGATCTATTTTAAATTATTCCACTTCATATTATTTTACCCAAATTTATTATAGGTTATTTTTTCTATGTTATTCTAAATTATATCTTAAAATAACCTACAATTATAGCTTAAAACAACTTAGGGTTATACAATTTATAATAACTTAGGGTAGAATACCTTATAATAGTTTGGAATAACATATAATAAATTAGGAAGAAATATCCTAAAATATCTTTAAATAACCTATAGTGAAAATAATTTGGAAAATGAATAATAACCCAAAATAGCTTAAGGTGGAATATCCTAAAGTAATCAATAATAACTTATAATAAAATAACTTAAAATAATTGAAAATAATTAAAGTATGATAGCTTTAAATAACTTAAGGTGGAATAACCTAAAACAACCAAAAATGACCTATGGTATAATATACTAAAATAACATAGGGTGGATTAACCTAGAATAATCAAATAACTTAAGCTAGAATAATTAAAAATATCCTAAGGTGGAATAACAAAAAAAAATTAAAAATAGCCCAAGGTGTAATAACTTATAATAACCTAAGGTGGAATAACATATATCACCACTAGGAAATGCGTCCTAGTTCATTTTGGGTTTCACTAAATTTTGAATGAATTTGGACATTTTTACCCAGTGAAATTGTTTAGCTTCTAATGAACAGGGACTAATTGCTACAGACAATGATTTGTTTCATTAATACCCAATGAAACAAAGTTACTCTCCAATGAAATACAAATTTACCAAACCATTCATTTACTAGTTAATTAACTAATCAACATGAAAATCAATTACATTTTAATTATTTATTATATAATATTATTGATAATTTCATAATTTTCAAAGCTTACTATTTATTGACATGTGTCACTACCTATGCTAGGTTAAAAATCTAACCTAGGTAGGCCACGTAGGTAAGCACCTATTGTAAGAATTCAATAGGAGAATATCGGGTCAACATACCATTGTTGATCACACACAACATCGCCCATGAAGTTTGATCCCTTAACCTTTGGATTGAAGACAAACTCTTTTACCATCAAACCACCTCACTTGTTATGATCATATGTTACGTTACATTCTATTTATCAAATACTTCATTTCAAACATTACAAAAACATAAACTTTGAAAATTCATATCTTATTAAAATTTTATTCAAATGAAATGATTCGAATTTACTTTAAAAATTTTCAATAATGTACATAATTACATTTATTTCCTTTTGAAAGTTTAAAATCATTTGAATAAAAAAAAAGTTGAATATCATTATTCAATAACATTTCAATGACCATTCTTTTGAATTTTTTTTAAATAAATGGATTTTTTTTTGCTAATATAATAATACTACCTATGTTAAGCTACTTTCAATTATTATATGACTATTTTTTATTAATTTAAATTATTTTACCCTACATTATTTACGGCTATTTATGGTTATTCTCAATTACTTCTGGTTATTTTTAGCTATTTCACCCTAGGCTACTATTAGTTATTCTAAATTACTTTTGGTTATTTTAGCTTATTTCACCTTAGACTATTTTAAGCTATTAGAAGTTTTTTTGGCTATTTTATGTTGTTTTTGGTTTTTGTAATTTATTTTAGTTTAGACTACTTGCAACTATTATAAGTTACTTTTGGCTATTGAACGTTATTTCACCTTATGTTATTATTAGTAATTTTAGGTTATTGTAGGCTATTTCAATTTAAATTATTTTGGTCTATTATAAATTATTTCACCTTAGATTATTTTTGGCAATCCTAAGCAATTTTAATATATGGCTATTGGTTGTTCTTTTATTAATGTTATTGGTGGTTATCTTATTAATGGTTATTCGTGGCTATTCTATTAATAATTATTGGTGGTTATTCTATTAATGGCCATTAATAGTTATTATATTGGTGGCTATTGGTGGTTATTCTATTGGTAGTTATTGGTGGTTATTCTATTGGTAACTATTGGTGGTTATTCTATTAATGGCTATTGGTGGCTATTCTATTAATGATTATTCATAGTTATTCTATTAATGGCTATTGGTGGCTATTCTATTAATGATTATTCCTAATTATTCTATTAATGGCTATTGGTGGCTATTCTATTAATGGTTATTTGTGGTTATTATATTAATGATTATTCCTAATTATTCTATTAATGGCTATTGGTGGCTATTATATTAATGGCTATTTGTGGCTATTCTATTAATGATTATTCCTAGTTATTTTATTAATGGCTATTGGTGGCTATTCTATTAATTGTTATTCTTGATTATTTTATTAATGGCTATTGGTGGCTATTTTATTAATGGTTATTCATGGTTATTCTATTAATGGCTATTGTGGTTATTCTATTAATGGCTATTATATTAATGGTTATTGGTGGCTATTATATTGGTGGATAATGGTGATTATTAATTGGTATTATATTAATGGGTATTGGTGTCTATTGGTTGTTATTGATGGTTATTTTACTAATGATTATTAATGGTTATTTTATTATAAGTTATTATTTGTTATTGTATGTTATGTTACAACTATTGATGATTATTATATTATATTTTTTAAATTTTATTCTATGTTATAATATCGTAGACTATTGGTAGTTATTATATTGTAGGGTATTTAAAATTATTTTTCATCGGTTATTATTATTTTTCAAAGTTATTTTTACCTTAGGTCATTATATTTTGTTTTAGATTATTTTAAATTATTATACTTACGATAAAATAATTTATAATAATATAAAGTAAAATGACCTTGAATAACTTAAAGTATAACCTGAAATAACCTATATTAATTTGAAATAAAATAACTTAAGGTAAAGCCTAAAGTTAGTTGAATAATTTAATTTAGAATAACTTAAAAGCTTATAATAAACTAGTTAAAATACCTTAAGGTAAAATAACATGTGTTAATTAAGGGTACAATAATTTATAATAACCTATAATAACATAAAATATAAATTAAAATAAGTAAAGTAATATAAGGTATATCATAAAATAACATAGATAGAATTTTTTTTAAACATAAAAATAAACCTATTTACTATAGTAAATTTTAATAGTGAATCATGTTAATTAGTGATGAAACATGATCTCTAGATAATGATATTATAGTGAAATAACTTTCACTAAGGTGAAATCAGTAAAATGCAATGAAGTTATTTCCTTTTAAGGTCCCATAGTGATTTATTCTAGTAAACTGCACCCCACTTTGGTAGTAATGGATTAAGCAAAAATATTTAAAGGTATAATATTAAAAAATATTATAGGATGGAATAACCTAGAATAATTAAAAATAACATAAGGTAAATTATTAAAAATAACAAAAAAATCTAAAATAACATAGGGTTGAATAGCTTAGAATAGCCAAAAATAACCTTGGGTTGAATAGCCTATAATAACCTAAAATAATTGAAATTAATATAAGGTGAAATAACCTAGATTAACCAAAAATAGATTGGGGTGAAATAGCTTAAATAACCAAGAACCTAAATTAAAATAAGCAAAAATAACTTAAGGCATAATAACCTAAAATAGCCTACAACAACATAGGTTATAATAACCTATAATAGCCAAAGGTGGAATATTCAATAATAGCTTAAAATAATTTAAGGTAAAATAATTGAAAATAACTTAGAATAATTTAAGATTTGTTTGAAATCTTAATCTATGGTACCTTAGAAATTGTTTAAAGTAATTTACACTAGTCTAAGAATTATTTAAAGTAGTTTACATTAATTTACGAATAACCAAAAAACCTAATCTATGGTGACCTACAATAGGTTAGGAAATTTTTTTGGATAATAGTATGTGATGACTAATCATTTCACTTGTTTAAATAGTGGTCCAATAATTAAAGGCTTACTCTTTAAGCATGGAGATGAAAAGTCCAAATTTTCACACTTACACCCTAAGTTGATGGGCTTGGTGGCCTACATGTAGCTTTGTGTAGATTAACTAGCTAGTTTATACTAGATTCTTAATTTAGTTTAACATAATTATGGATTCGGTGGTTAGTTTAATGAAATAATTATTAATGAATTTTTTAAATTATTAATAAATTCCCTTGTCTATAATAATTAATCGTTGTATTTTTGGGTGTTGGCCATTTTTATCATGGTAAATTTGTTCAAATTCACTCAAAATCTAATGAAATATAAGTGGATTAAAACACATATTAGTGTAATGATTAAGCACTCCCAAAAAGAGAAGCACAAAGGTGTTCTCCTTTGGCCCACCTTTATAATATATATGTATAAATTCAAATTTGGTCAAAGTGTATGGGATAGAAGTTCCATTGCTATTAGGGACTTGATGGAAACACATTAGGAACCAAATAAAATAATTTCACCCCCCCCCCCCCCCCCTCTTCAAACCAAAAAAGAAAATTAGGCCTTCTTAAATGCATGTTGAACCTTTTCATAATTAGGTACATGAAAATTTTATTTCTAAAACTATTTGTCATCATTTTCAACATAGGCTAATACCTTAACCTAACAACATGAATACCTATGTAGACTCATGAACAATTTGCATGAATGGCATTTAAAATAACATTCCTCCTTACAATCGAACCCCAACATTAATGAGTTAAACAATTTAAAATATGGATGAGTTAATCTAGTTTGCTTTTGATGTCATAATGATGATTTTTGTGGAATGCATTGTGTTCAAATGCTTATGTTGAATAACATAACCTTAAAGTTGTCTATTAGACAATAGTTATAAATTAATATCTTGATTATTAAATTATTTGCATATTATTTAAATGTAAAATTATGCACTCATTGTTAGTAATGCACTTTTGAAATTTAAAAATATGGACTAATCATTTAATTGGAATATAAAAAATTTGAGGAATTGATGTTGAACCTCATTTTGAATCATTTATAGTGATTAAGTATGTGTTGAAAAATGAAATAATAAAGTCATACCTAAAACCATTTTCTTTAAAAATTTAACCAATTTTTAATTACTCATTTTTAAAGCATTAGAATTTGACCTTATTTTCAAAACTCCTTTCGAGTTGGATTTTTAAAAATAAAATAAAATCTCTAGTTGGTCTTTTGTTCATGTGAACTTTATGGGTTTTACTATTAAGACTTCAAAATTGCATCTACCATAAAAGATGACATCAACGTATTTTGATATAAGTTTTGACCTAGGTTTGGGAGGGTTCATAAATGGGTGAATGTTTATTAGTCAAACATTACAATGATGACATTTTAAAAAGTAACAATGATATCTATTTGAACACTTTTTATAGATGGATCTGGACTTTGTATGGGCACTTACTATTTTGAACCACTTTAAAATGTTTTTATGTTTCAAACAATTCAATGTGACCTTTTGAATGATATCAAGGGGAAAATATAATAACATGGGATGTTTAATTACATATCAAGTTAAACAACAAACTATTGATGAAAAATATTATATGGACACAAAATTGTATTCCACCAATTACAACTTACAATGTAGCAATTCAAAATTTTATCCTTCCCCCGATGTTTATCCTTACATGCACATGTTAACACATTGCACTTAACTACTAGAAATAATCCACTCACACTCAACATAGAAACACAATGCAATGGATTAAGGATCATTATCATTGCCAAATATACATAACAAAAGATCGAAGGATCACAACATTGTTATCAAACTAATCTCCCATCGTGCATGATAATGTTTTATTAGTAATCAGGTCTTTTTTCTTTATGCCTTTTTTTTAAACTCTCTATCTAACTATTCCATGTAATATTACAAAATTGGTTTTTCAACCTTGATCAATTACAAACCACTATTGGTTGATGATGACAACACCACTCCTAACTTCTCTTTCAAAAGTTGACAACTATGTGTTTAGATTCATATTCACATTTGCAATTTGAAAAGCTATCATTAGACCATTTAGGCACAACATATCCCCCCATAATTAGGTTTTTAAAATTTTTAATCTCTTCAAATTATGTTTGGGATTTGAATTGAAGATCTTCTTTCACCTTTTATGGGTTGCATTGTGTTTCAACACTACAAGTGAATTTTTCCAAACTTCATAAGTAAATTTTTTGGCATCTCTATCCTCCCCATTTAGCCAATGAGATGTTATAACATCTAATTGTTGAGTTGGAAAACATGCCAAACCACGTTAATAGATGCAATTGCCTTCCAACCTTTAAAATCAAGCCTCCAACCATGGAGTGAATTCAATAGTGGTTATCTTTGTTGCCTTTGCACATATTTAAGAAAATCTCATTGTTGAAAATGTCATCTAAAAGGTTAGGGATGTATGTGCTGCTATAATTGGGAAGTGTTTGATGACATGTTGCAAGTGGTTGTTGACCTGTTGTCATTTAAAAGTTCAAACCAACATTAGAAAGTTATCCAACAAGAAAAAAGGAATGGGTTTCAAAAGACATTGTTATTTAAAGGTCACAAACAAAAATCCAATTTGTAGAAAACTAGAAATATTTTGAAATGAGGTGAATTAATGTGGCCATGACAATTTTAAAGTTTATAAGGACTAATTCAAGGTTCAATCTATATGCCAACATAAAAGGAGAGAATACCACACAAACCATCCCAAATATTTTTTTTCCAATCACACATTTCATAAAAAACTAAGAAATCATGTAATTTGGATTACCTACACCCTTGTTCAAAATTGCCTTGTTGGATTCAAATTGGTAATTTGGTCAACAACCTTGTAACAATATTAATGAAAAAAAATGATATTAGAAATGTGAAGAAAATTTGTATATAATTTTAACCCATCTAACAAGTATGATGTTCAATGGGACAATTTAAAATCAAAGTTAAAACATATATGAAAATTCATGAAAAAATGGATGGGAAAAATTATTTCCAAATGAAATAATTAGTAATGTGATTAATCCACACAAGAATATATTATTAACAAATACCAAAAATGTTGAACCATATGACTTGTCATATGAAAATTTTGCACATCCTATTAATGCATAATGTTTTTCACAAGCTAATGAATACATAACATATAAATAGTTCTCTTTGCATATGAAAAGCAATACGATGAACAAAAAGTTATTGTTGATGCTATTTTTATTAAGAAAACCAAAAACCTTACAAAACCATTTCATGTTTTTTAACGAGGGGTGCAAACATATGAACAACTTTCACCCTCATGTGTATTATACAAAACATGTTATGATATCATATGAATCAAATCAGAATGTTCACCTTTTAGAACCAAAGGTTATGAAATTAACATACATAAGGAAAACATCATTTAACATTAATGGCACAACAATACATTTTGCACTTAAAATTTCATTACACAAAAATATAAAAAAAGTCAATACATTGAATGACAAAAGATGTGACACTTTTATAAAAACATATGATCAACATCATTTGCTTGTTATAAACAAAATATTTTAAATTAGAAATAAGGTGTTATCATTTATCAATCATAGACTACACGTCATAAAACAAGTTCATAATGAATTCATGGGTGGTGTAAATGTAATAATGATTGGTGATTATATCAAGTTCCCCCTATCCAAGATTCATGGATTTTCAAGCCAACAACTAATATTCTTAATATTAAAATGTTATGCATTACAACAAAGTATTGGTCAAAATATGTATAATGTTATAAATTACAACAAGGCATGTGATAAGGCAATATCAATTAGGCATGGGATAGGTTGATATCAATTTTATTAGGATAGGTTAGGTTTCAAATTGCTTCACAAACAACTAAATACATAATTTTTTTAAAAATTGTTTTAAAACACCACCAATGGACAACATTTACCATATTTATTTTATACAAATGTTAAAACAACTATGTGTAACCAAAACCAAATTCAAAGTTCACATTAGGTGAAACACTCATATCCCTAACATGTGACATTTCATTTTAAATTATCTAATTTACCATCTCAAATAATTGACTTACATTATGAAATTTTTGTCAAGAAAAAAATGTTGGTGGAATTATGTGTAGGAAATTATGAAATATTAGATGGTCTTGTGAATGGTGCTATTGCTAATGGAATTTTTGAAAATTACATAAAATTTGTTTCAAAATCTTCAAATTAGACATAATACATGAATAAAAAATCGTAAATATATGAATAATTCTTTGAACTTGATAAACAAAGGACACTAATCAAATGTGAAATTGTCAAAATACAAATAGGCAATAATCCTTCTCATTGTATTATGAAAATTCAATTCACAATCCAATTTGTTGCAACATTCATTGTTCACAAGGGTTAACTTTTGATTGTTTAACATTTGATTCAACTAGTGTAACAAACCATTGTTTAACATATATAACAATATCCAAGGTTTGTTCAAAAGAAATTTTTATATGTCTTTTCCATTAGTAACAAAAACTTTCAAGTATAATTTTTTTTCAAAGAAAAAATGTTCCATTAACAACAAATGCACAATATGAACTTGCCATTATTCCTTTCAAATCCTACTATTCAAAATTCACAATCATATAATCTCTTAATATTTTTTCTTTAAAATTACATTTAAACTATATTGTTGCATATTCAAATTTGTCAACATCTCATATTCTTTGTTTAAATGAAACAAAAGATAAAATGTTCATATGTGAATTCAAATATTTACAATGTTTTATCACATGGAATTTGAATAACAAACAAAAATTCCATGTTTTTGTCATGTTATGATGAACATGAAATTATGATACTTTATGATAACAATGTGTCATTGACACAAACAACAATAAGAAACTTTGGTGTTGAGTTTATCATTGCACATCTTATATATTAATTCAGTAAGTCTGTCGGTCTGTTCGGGACGGTATATTTTGAATCCGTGTGAACAGGGTGTGGTTTTCATGTTCAATGTGCCTTCTTGGACGTGTTTGTCTGTATGTGTGGACAAAAATTGGGCAGTGCCTGGAAGATTCTTCCAGTCACTGCCCGTTCCCTGTGGAGCATCTGGTCATGATTTTTATTTTTTTCGTGGAGGGGGGGAGGGGGTGGGGGTGGGGTTCTAGGGGTCTTAATAGGTGGAAGTGAGAAAGAAGACATTGTAATATTATGTTGGGGAACACATTGGGAACCAAAGAAAAATGAAAAAAAACCCTCCCCCCACCCCCCCCGGCCCCTCTTCCCAAAATTTAAAAGGAATAAAAGCAAGGCACCTTGAGTGCACCCGTGGGCCTTCCATTGGTTGCATGAAATTTCTATCCCAAAAGAGTTCGTCACCGTTTAGAACCGGAGTGGGAAATGCGAAGGACCGGGTGGGGGGGATCGACGGGGTGCATTATGCACCGGGTTCACACTAGTTTTAATGAAAATACACAAGAATCATTATGTATAGTTATAATCTATAAACCACACACATAGACATTCATGGATACATGCACATGTACCACACATTATATATAGGCATGGCCTATGTGTCTAGGATGCCTTGTTTCATGATGCATTATTGTCATAACAATGTGTTTGAAATTTAGGGGAAAAGTAATTTTGAAATCTCACCAACATTAGGCAATTTGATGGATGATGATATAGGGGTTAGCTTTGTTCCTTCTAACATCAAAAAGAAAGTTTATGTTTCTTCTCTTTCATAAGCAAATATGAAAATAATAATAATAATAATAATATGATCTTGACGTTAGACCCTTGGTTTAAAAATCTTTGTTTAGTACCTTATTTTATTGGTTGTGAGCAAACTGTGGTTAGTATCAGGGAGTGTTTATATCCAATACTCTCAAAATGTGATCATAATTTACATCCATGGTAGAATTTGAAAGTGGTTTTGCAAATCAAAGGAGTGGATGAGATTATAATTCAGATATTTTTCAAATGATCATAACACAAGTGAATCAATGAAAAAGGTTGTCAAAAAAGAATTGTTAATTTTCAAACACTACCAAGTGGATGTAAGAATATAAAATGTTTTCTTTAATAATGGGAGAAGCATGAAAACATGTTTTTTTATTGTTGGTTTGATTGTCCATAAAATATTAGGCATTATGGGATAAAAAATTGAGATCAAAAGAACATTTTCTTTAATCAATATACTTACTAAATTAAGGAGATGTCGTCAATTTAAATAAGTTAATATTTGTGAGCCATTAATTTTTAAAAATCTTAGGGTTGCTTGTAAATCACCTTTTAATTTAGTTAGATAATTGGGACAATTGCAAATTTGGAAGAATTTTTTTTAATATTGAGAATTCATTTGAACAATATGAAGTTATGAACATATACTTTTGACCAAAAAAAATTTTAAAAATCTTTCATTTTCATCCTTTATTTTTGGCAATTTTTGGCAATTTTATTTTTTTTCAATTTGTTAAGTTAAAAAAAAAACTTTGATAACTGGCTTGTGAGAATCACCTTGGAGAACCAACAATTATTAAATTTGTGGGAATTGGCAATTTGAGAACTGGTTGAAATTCCTTTTCAAAATTTGATACCCTGATCACTTCTCTTAAGGTTTGAAACAAAAGTAAAAACTTGGGTCGATTCTTAAAAGCTTGTCTAAGAAACAAAACATAGAAGAAGAGTGAGAACCACGTAACACTGGTTTGGAGTTGGGAGCCTACAGAGTTGGAACCTAAACCTGCAGCAGGAGTAAATAGAAGCAGAAGTTGGGCCTTTTTTTATTTGTTTTGTTGGCCTAAGGAAATTGTGTTTAGATTCATTATAGAGTATAGTATAGCTTAAGGGATTTTGGCCTCTACCAAATAGGTCTATTTTTATACCAGGATTTTTGAAAGATGATATTTTGGCTTGTGCTGAAACTTGAGATTAGTTCTAAAGTCTGATATCTTGAAGGATTTTGGTTTCTTTTAGAGGATTCTCAGTGTAATTGTAAAATCCTTCGGGGCATTTTGATATCCCTGGGGCTAGGGTAATCCTAAAATAATGGGCCTTCAACCTCTGGCCTCAAGGGCAATGATACTACGGGAATGCATGCCCCAGCCTTCGGGCATTACCCTACACATAAAAGATCTCCCAGAAAAAAATTAGTGTAATTGGAGGTAGTAAAGCCTTTCCAGTTTTTCTTAAAAGTGTATTTTGAGGTCATCTTATAAAGCAGAATATGACAACAGGGCATTTTGAAAAAATGGAATGCTCTTTGTACCATTGTATGGAGGGCATTCTGTTTTCTGGAATGCTTTCTGCACAGTTGTATGGAGGGGTGTTCTATTTTCCAGAATGCTTTGTGTATCATTGTTGTGTGGAGGGTGCTCTATTTTTGGAAATGTCCCACCACTTTTTAAAATTAAAATAAAATAAAATTCCAGTGGGTACCTGTCAGATACCCACTAGGTATCACATTGGGGGGGAGGGGGAGGGGGGGGGAAATGAAACCATCCATGGGATGCCTGCTATTACTCAGTTGTGGATGAACCTCAACAGGGTTAATATTTAGTTTCACCTTGGTAACCAATTCTGTAGGAAATAGGTCTCACATTTAGGTAGATAGGTTAAAAAAAAGGTTGACTACTAGGTAAGTAGATGGTTTATACGAAGGTAAAAGGCTGTTTTTTGTACCTACTTACTAACAAACTGTTTTGTGGGTTATTAGTAGGTAGGTTAGTGGGTAAGTAGAAAAGGAAAGCAACTGAGCTAACCACCATGATTAGCTAGGGAACTCGACAGAAAACTGTTTCCTGACCACTTACCATTCATCCTTCATGGTGCACTGGTGGGAGCTGGTTCATTATGGCCATCAAAGGGGAGATGATGAGTCAAAATTTAATTTTCTGAGCAGGCAATTTCATTTCAAAAAGTTCCTCTCCCTCATTAGGTCTATCTTGACACCACGTAAAGCCCAATGGTGGGGCCTGCAGTTGGCTATCGCACAAGCCCTTATTTGGGTAATGCCCTTAGCCTTGGGCTTTACCCTACACTTTTCAATTGCACTGAAAAAAGCTGCGTGTGTCATAATAGAGTTATCCATAAAGTCATGGCCTGTTGGACCTGAGTTGCACCCCTCATTTGATGCTTCATCATCCCCTCATGGCTGTTGTCTGCTTAGTCACGAGGGTATGAAATGCTGAGACTCAGGCTTAAATGCACCAGGCTGTAGAACAAAGTCATGAAATTTTATTAAACTAGTGGGTGCCCGTGGCCGAAGGCCACTGTGAAGTAACAAAAACACAGCACCAGAACCCTGAGTTTGGTCATACACAGGATGAGATAAAATAAAAAAAAGCCTGCAAAAAAGTACATTAGCATTCAACGGGGGATGAAACTCAGAAAAGCA
>Ga0209208_10000504_pt1 | contig 51004 bp, 33 predicted proteins | sample S1TSphfallax_3_FD_187694 | JGI IMG/M metagenome (GOLD analysis project Ga0209208, IMG submission 187694) | Host-associated microbial communities from peat moss isolated from Minnesota, USA - S1T2_Fd - Sphagnum fallax MG (SPAdes) (version 2) | ecosystem: Host-associated > Plants > Peat moss >... | reverse complement strand
CCCCTGCCTGCTGTAAATGTTGAATTCCCGCATATTGGGGGACAACTTGGGCTATTTCTTGGCGCATGGCTGCGGTGTTGGTAAAACTCAACTGGGGAGCTAAATCTGGTTTTACCCGCCTCGCCAACTCCATAAATACTTCCCACTCTGGCCGTGCTTCGCCAATGCGTCTACCCCTAATTTCCGGGCTAAAAATGACTCGCCGTTCGGTGCTAGTTTCGGTGACTCCCCCTGGAATTTCGTAGCGGGTTGTAGCGGGGAGGAGGACTACGGTGTCCCCTGGTTCTATTAACATCTGGCTGGAAAGGATAATATCTACATGCACCCGCAACGGTATCCGTTTCAGGGCATCTTCCACGTAACGGGGTTCAGGTAGTACTTCTAAAAAATTACCCCCGACGGAGAATAATACATCTAACTCCCCCCGGTAGGCAGCATCGATCATTTCCGGGGTAACTAGTCCTTTGTGCGTTGGTACGGTAAAACCCCAGATTTTGCTCAACGCTTCGGCATTTTCTGGGTTAATTGGCTTACCACCGGGGAAAACTGTGGCATAACATCCCATCTCCGCTCCCCCCTGTACCCCGGAGTGTCCGCGAATTGGCATTAAGCCGCAACCTTCCCGACCGACAAAGCCTTTTGTCAGGGCCAGGTTAATAATAGCCCGTACATTATCTTCACCGCATTCATGCTGGGTAATGCCCATGCTCCAGACAAAGACGGCTTTTTGCGCCGTCCCCACCATCTGGGCAAAGGCATACATCTGCTCACGGGAGGCACCGGAAAGCCGTTCTAACTCTTCCCAAGATTGGGTAGCTAAGGTGGCCTTGAGTTCCTCAAAACCTGCGGTGTAGGTGTTGATAAAGGACTCATCTAGCCAATTGTGGGCAATGAGATACTTAATCGTACCATTCAAAAAGGCAATATCCCCGCCCAGATTCACCAGGAAGAAGTCCTCAGCGAACTTAGTACCAAACAGTGCACTTTCGGGGATGGAAGGCACCCAGTAACGCTCCATGCCTGGTTCCCGGTAGGTGTTAATTACGACAATCCTCGTGCCTGCTTTTTTGGCGTAGTGGAGATATTTGACGGTGACAGGTTGATTATTGGCGACATTGGAACCGATGAAGACGAGTAAATCTGTGCCAATCCAATCCTTATAGGAGCAGGTAGTTGCACCAGCACCAAGGGCTGCTTTTAAGCTTGCGGTACTAGGGGAGTGGCAGATGCGGGCAGCATTATCTATATTATTGCAACCCATAGCCCGCACTGCTTTTTGGGTAGCGTAGTAGGTCTCATTCACCGTTCCCCGACTAGTAACATAGAAACTGAGGCGGTCTGGGGTGGTGGAACGGAGGCGATCGCTAATCACTTCCATCGCTTCTTCCCAACTCACACGCCTAAAGCCTTTGTCCCCCTTGTGGCGGATCATGGGGTAGGGGAGGCGTCCCAAATCTTGGAACTTAGTGGTTTTACAGCTTTGCAACTGGTGAACATCGGCGAGAATCTCCGGGTCAAAGGCTGGCATGGTATTCATTCGCAGCAACCGTAACCGCACATTGCACACATGAATCCCATCTAACGTCCAGTCCTGCATCCCAGTAGTTCCCAGAGCGCAACCATCACAAACACCCTGATTGAGGATATTCCAAGCGTAGGGGAGTTGACGACGTGAGAGCCAAATCGCCCGAAAAACTTCCCAGTAGTTATTTGGGTACTGTTCACCAATGCCAAAGGGTTTCCAACTTGCCCAGTGGGCAGGTGTCCAGTATTTCTTGGGTTTGCGTAGCATGGCGAGAATAGAAAGCTGTATTTATTCTACCAATTGAACAAATCTTAGATCCAAAATTATGGGCGACGGAATAGGAAGTATTAATCCTAACATTGTAATCCGAGGAAGTCGTTGGAATCCTTGTCAAATAGGAACTAGATTGTTACATAAAGGATTTAGATTGAATATATAAATTTTATTAATTCTTGCTTCTGATTTAGTCGATTTTATTTATGAATAGCCATTATTTACTAATAGCCTTTCCTAGTCTAGTGAGGTATATATACTCCTTAATTCCTAAGGGTTTCAGCTTTTTAAGCTGTACCTAATTTGGCTGAGAAAGGCTATAGGACTCCTACTTTATTTTTGAACAAAACTCCCTGCACTTCCCCTGTTAACAGTTCCCAGTGAAGAACCTATGCAGATAAGTTCAATAATCAAAGGGGATTCCTATATAAGAGTAGGGAAGGTGGATGGAGTGGTTATCTTGGATAGTTAGAAGTAACTCCATCCTTAGCCCTAGCTATACTATAGCACCTAGAAGAATATGCTTTGACTTATTAGGTGAATTACATCCCCCTTAGTGATAACGATATCACCATCGGTAGTGTCCTTCTCTAAGGGAGCTACACTAGCACCATTAGCCTCTGCTAGCAGTCTGATGTAGCTCCCATAGGTGGGTCTTAGCTCCCTAAACCTACTTAGGTTACTAACCAGTTGAGATAGGTGCTTATTCCCTTCTATGTTTCTATGTCCCTTAGAGTAGATATCGGCATAGATAACTTCCCGCTCCTTGAGATCTATAAAGAAAGGTAACCAGTTCTTACCATCCCCACTCACTAGGAACCTCTCCTGCAGGGTAGCTGGGTCGAACTGTCTACTATCAGCATTAGTTCTCATCATCCAGCCTACGTTACACTCAGCTAGCTGAGTGAATGACTCACCATGATAAGTAAGTACTAGAGGGACTATATACCTGTACCGCTGAGATAGACTGATATCCATATACTCAGTAGCTCCCTGCGGAGCCTCCTGAATATCTCCAGAGTGGTAGATATCAGCATCATTCTCATAACTACTAAAGGATACTCTACCCTTAGGAGTAAACTCCTCATCTAAGTACAGAGCTGAGAGGTCTAGGTCAGTCCTCTTCTCCTTCTGCTTCCAGTATAGGAATAGCCTTATTACCTCTCCCTCACCTAAGCTCACCCTGGAACCTCTAGCTAGGTTGAGATACCCTTCTGATACCTTCCTCATGGAGAAAGGTAGTAGGATATCATCTAACCCATCTAGGTAGATGGTCTTACCTTCCCACTCAGGTTTCCTACCTGATAGCCTCCTCAGGATAAGCTTCTTTAGCTTGCCCCTCACATATAAGTCACTACCACACTCAGGTAGATTATAGGGAGCACCAGTCTTGATAATGACTGTTCTCTGCCCAGTGTACCCCAGCCGACTGAAGGCTCTCAGGAGTAGAGGGAGATCTACCTTCTTAGGATCTACTTCCTCTAGTAGTGAGCTATCTACGCTGGTGAGTAAGCTTACCAGCAGCCCTGGGTTTACCTTAGCTACCTCCCTCTGCTCTTCTAGAGTACCGTTCAGCAGCTTAAATTCAGCACTCCGTATCCTACCATTAAGTAGGTTATCGAAAGCTGTAACTACACTAGGGAACTTAGCTACATAGTCTCCTGGATGTAAATACTTAACTAAGCTCTTCCATAACCCCTTGTAACTTAGGAGGTCTTCCTCCAGCCTAGGGGAGTTCGTTAAGATGGTTAGTATAGCTAGCCTTAGTTTCTTAGAGTACTTCATCCCCTTTAGTTTCAGTGGCTTAGCTAAGGACACGTCTCCACCTCCCCTGTAGGCTATAAGCCTAAGGATATCAGTAGGAGTCTTCAGTCCTTTGAGAGACCCTCCCAGATCCCATTGGAGAGATACATACCTCACTAGGGATTCCTTCACTACTATCCTGTCTACCTCGATAGATGGAAATAGCGATAGCACTCGCTCGATATCTACCCATAGGTAATCAGGAATAGGGGTAGGAGAGTACAGCAGGGAAGTTACCCACTCAGCTAGTCTAGAGTTAACTTCACTTTCCCCTATGGGGGTAAGAGTAATCCACTCATAGCCATTATCTCTAGCCCTAGTCCTCTGCTTATCTATAGCTCTCTGGTAGAGGTGAGAATCACTGAACTGAGTAATGGGGTTATGTCCATACTTAGAGCGATCAAAGGTATCTAACCCTAAGTAGCCTAGTACTCTTCTTACTAGATACTCCCCATCGTTGGGGTACTCATTAGGGAAGTTAGAGAATAGAGGCACATAGTTTTTAGTAGCCCCTCTCCATTCTTTAATGATGTCTAGAACCTCAGTGGAGGTAGGTATACCATACTCTATTCCTACCCCTAGTTGCCCTAGCTCCCATTTCCAGCACTCTTCCTGCTGCTTCTCCCCTTTTACGGTAGGGAGAAGTCTTAGCCTCTTGATTAAGATATCTAACATTGGCTCCCTGCTCCTTAATCTTCATATTCTCCAGGTGGTAAGTAACCGAATTAACACGCCAGACTACTCCCCACTCCCCAATCTCCGCTCCGGCAGATTTCGTGGTGGAATTAATCGCCCATGGGAAAACTTGCCTTCCCACCTACCCAACCCATACCAAATACTGACACCGCTAACTGTAACCAAAGAGATGATATACGGCTCCAGCCAGGGGAGCAGTGCCCAAACCAAGACTGTCACCACTGCTACCCCTGTCCGCAACAGTTGCAGATTCCTTAAGGCTTGGCGACAACTAGCACATTTTTCCGTGTGGGAATGATACCTATCTAGTAAGACTTCCTTCGGTAGTTGTGGAGGTAGGGTTGTTCCTAAAAAGGGATTGATACTATATTGATTTATCCAAGAACGCAACTGGAAGACAAACATATCTGCCTTAGTTGGCAAGTAAAATGCCTTAGTAAAATTGGCACTGCCACCACGCTGTTCTAAGTACCGTTCTTGGTGGTGTAAAAATATTTGATCATCTTCCAGAACACTATTTTGTCCGATGTGGGAGTACCAGCGTGGGGTTAGTCGGAGAAATAGTCCTGGTAACTTGGTGGAGAACTGGAAGGGAAACCGGGCAAATAGCCGACATTCTCCCTTGCGGATGGGGGTAGCATAGACAACTGTCAGGGTCCTCCCAAACTGTTGAGATGTGAGATCATGCCACATCAACCCAGGGGCAATGAAGGTGGTATCTTGCCTTCCCAGGGTTCCTTTACGCGGTCCTGCAGCCCAAGTCCCCTTAAATCCCCACTTTCCTGAGTCTACAATCTCCAATTCCACAGGGGACACATTAGCCCGGTTACCTATGGTACGGTGGTGGGTGTAAGGAATATGACTGGAATCAAGGACATTTTCCATCAAAGTTATGGCATCGTATGGTAGGTCTCGAAAGGTGTTAAGGCAAATCCAACCTGCGGAGTCATCTTCCAAGATCTCAACAATGGGGACCGGGGTTTTCTCCCCATTCTCCCACTGACCGGGGTAGACAAATAACATTCCTTGCCGCACGGTAGTAGGGAGGGAGGTAGCGCAGGCGCGGGGAGAAACTTCCGCTTTGCCGGACTCCACCTGTTGGGGAATGCAATTGCATTTTCCTGTGCCCGAAAAGGTCCAACCATGATAGGGACACTCTAGCAATCCATCCTGATTAATTCTCCCTTCTGACAGTGGTGCTAATCGGTGGGGGCATTGGTCGAGGAAAGCTCGCCATATCTGTTCATTTCTATCCCACCAGAGGACAAGATCCTCTCCTAGCAAGGTGAAGGGAGTTGGTCGGTTTTTGTCTAAATCCTCAATGTAGTGGATGGGATACCAAACCTCGTGCCAATCAAAGCGATTGGGGTCAGGCCCACCAGCCGGAAGTGAGGTTTGGGTTGTGGGGGAGGCATTACTGTTAGACATGGTGGGGACATCTAGATTTGTTCTACTTGCACCAATTTTAGATTAGAATTAGCAACCTTCTAGGACCAGGGGAGCAGTTGATCTGTTCTTTCCCAATCCAGTACCACATTTATTTATGCTTAATCATATATAACGTATAGTTATCCTCATGCCAGATACTTTTATCAAAGTGTTTGAGACTAGATACAATGTAATTAGAGTCAAAATATTGAGGTATTAAAGAGATAAAGTCTTTATCCTTAGTATTTTTGGGTTCATGATTTAATATCAACAATGTGTCTTTATTATTGGTATAAACGAACTTTTTAATTTTTTTTATCAGTTTCCTATTGCTTAAAAGCTTCCTTTGATTATTCCATATTATAAAAGTACCAAAACTATTACTTTCTGGGTAGTAAATTTTTCTATCTAAATAACCAGCTTGGGTTGATGCTGCATAATCTATGCTACCAATCATTGGCATATTGTAGAGGTTTTGCTGACGAATAAAATCGGCAACTGCTTTACCCTGAGAAAAAGGATGGACAACATCACTAGAAAAGGCAAAAACCCCACCTATCATGCTAGCATATAGGATGAACAGGAAAAACACTTTATTACATTTATTCCTAAATTTTAGGCTGAATCTAGGTATTTTTAATACGGCAAAATTTGACTCTTGATAGTAATGTGAAATCCAGACACAAGCAATAAAAAAAATGGATAGGTTGCCATGATGTCTGATATATCCTAAATATTTTACGTAGGTAAAAGTTAATATTCCTAAGGTGCCGCAGGTGTACATAAATAGGACAACGGGCTTACGCCAAAATAAACTGACTGCCAAACTCATGATCAAGACAGAAACAACTATTCTACATACCTCTACCCCTGCAATCCAATCACTTAACCTAGTATTAGGAATATAAGTAAGTAGCTTAAATACTTCTGGACCTGTGAGCCGATCAGTTAAACTTGTCCCCCAAAAGTTATAGTTCCAAACCTGAGGGATTGGTATGTAACTACGTGTTATAGTATTAAGTGTATCCGAAAGCTGGAGCAAATCAAACTGCCTATGCCAACCCAGTGCAAAACCACTATCACCAGGGGGAATCATTTGCACTACGGAAATAATAATACCTGTAATAAAGATGAGAATGCTAATAATAACATCCCATTTCCTTAAAGGCTTTTTTGGTTGTATCAAAAGGTAATCACATACCAAAGTTAATCCTAGTGCAATAGCCATAATCAACCCGTATACATGGGTATTAGCTAGCAATAGCAGTACTAAAGATAATAATAAATAACCTTTTTGACGATAGGGAAATAAAGCACAAAATATATAAAGCAGTAGTATACCTAGTACATAGCTCCTACTGATAATACAGTATTCAAATAATGAAAAATAACCGAATGACAGCAACCACTTTTGTAGATTTGTAAAAGGTGAAAATTTGGCTAATATGTATACAGAGATAGTAGCAATAAATAAATGATAAAGTTGCATAAAAAAAGGGTTATGTGTCACCCTTGTAATCAAGTATAAACCTAGATACCATAACCCAGGATGTCCTTCATATCTCAAGTTTTGGAATAGTAGATTAAAAATTGAGGAGCTATCCCTAGCTATCATCCAGGCTTGGAGTTCATCTTGCCACATTTCATGGGTGAGAATACCAATGAGACCGAAAGTTAAAAAACTCAACACTAGGGGCATGCTATTAGATGTCAATCGCTTGTTCACCTCGATATCCTACTTAGGATACCAAACCTCTGTGAGCGATGACAACAGACTCCAGACTAGCAAGGATACATGACAAAGTGTGGTTTTTTGGGCTGACGATACAACCAATATAGCGCCAGAAGGTATGAATCCCTCCTGCCTCTCAACGATAAGTCAAGGATTTCGACGATTTTAGAGGAAGCAAGGGATTGGTCTTGATATAAATCTTTGACTGTGTTGTTTCTGCACTAGGGTAGGATTGCAGAATTAGCCATCTTCACTAAGGTAGCGCGATCGCCTGCTTTAATCCCAACAACGTACTGCACACCTTTTTGTCGCCAAGTCAACGTAGCATCTGAGCAGTTAGCACCACAATAGCTAGGGAGAAAATAACCAGTTACACTTCTCCCCAAGGATACAGGTTTACCTGTAAGGCGAGGGGTTTTCAGGGTTACAGCTTCAGCACTAACAAAGCCTAGACGGCAGGCTGTGCCCCCATTACAATCAGGGAGAAACCCTAGTAAAATTTCATACTGATTCCTAGTCGCTGTTTCAATAATGGCGTAAATAGGGTTTTCCCCGTCCGACTCAGGGATATACTGAGGTAGTAAGATTTTAATCTGGGTTTTTTGCTTTAGTTGGGGCAAAATTGGCTTAAAAATGGGGTTGATTTGACCATTGACTCTGTGTCCCTTTCCGTATTTAATTAATTGGGATTGGTCTTTGACATTTGCTATAGCTAAACCCTGAAAACTGCTAGCACTGGCTATTAACACTAAGGAAGAGATTAACCTAAAAATCATTCTACCCACTTGGTATACATCATTGACATTATCCTCCATGAGATAGGAATAGGCAATGTTTATATCAATACGATTCCCTAACCTTGGTGTGAAAGAACCGCCACTCAATTTACGATTTCGAGAATTTGATTGAGGAGATTGAAAGTTTGGAGAGGAGTGGACGATGGGTCTTAATATCTCATATCCTCAAATGGGGTAAAGATATACGAACTTTTTTTAAAATTAAAGAAGATTCCCATACTAAAAATTTAAAATATCTAAAGATGCTTCTATTTCTAAATCTAGAATCTTCTGCTGTGTATCTCTATGTGCCACTAATTTACCTTCTTGCCAATAGATATTAGCTGCTTTTCGTAAATCTTCAATTGCTCCCTGCTGATCTCCAATTTCTAAACGAGCGTGACCACGTTTATAATAAGCATCAGCATCATGAGGATTAAGCTCGATAGCTTGTGTGCATTCGGTAATCTCAGTTTCTAATTCAGTGTCTGCATCACCATCATAATCAGATACCAAGTTAACAATAACGGTATCATGGGGACTCTGGACCATCGCTTGGGTATAGTCCTCAATTGCTCCTTGGTGATCTCCTAATATAGAACGAGCATCAGCACGGTTTTTATATATGGTACCTAAATAGGGATTAATTCTCATCGCTTCGGTATAATCAGCGATCGCGATTTCATACTCTGCTAATTGATAGTGAGCCAACCCTCTTATGTGATAAGCTTTACTATGGTTAATATTAATTCTAATTGCTTGGGTAAAATCGGTAATTGCTGCTTTGTAGTCCCCTAATTGATAGCGAGCTAAACCTAGTTTATAATAAAGGTTGGCATCTCCTGGATTGAATTGCAAAGCTTGGCTATAGTTCGTGATTGCTATTTGATAATTACCTTGATTAAAGTATTCATCTCCCTGTTTTATATACAGTAGAGTAGAGCTAGCTTTATATGGTTGTTTATTGATTTGCTTAGTAGTTTGTAAATTTCCTAAATAGTACTTCAATCCACCACCATACAATAACTGATTGATGCCAAAGGAGATCTTGCCGGTTCTCAACTTAATCATCTGTGTTGGCAGGAAGCCAGCCAAGAAGAGGTGATATTTGGGTTGTGCTTCATTCACATCTTCTTGAATGAGGATGCAGACGACAACTGCATTTTTTGCTACTTCTTCGGCACTAATCGTCCATCTAACTTGATCAATTCTCCCGTGACGGGATTTCACCTCAATACCTATTGCTGGGTTGGAAGTTAAAGTAAAGTCAGTTTTGCCATCACCACCAAAGCGTTGTTCATAATCAACTTCAGTAATTAGATCAGCTAAACGTTCCTTGACAACTTCTTCACCTAATTTACCTTTGAGGTTATTGAGAAAAACGTCACGCACTGGGGAAGTCCGCTTATATTTTTCAGCCATCAGCCAGCAAAATTCCCGCAGTGCTTTTAACCTCTCTCCAGCAATAATCGTTAATTCACTATATTGACCTTCTGTTTGACAATGAAGCAAACAACTTGATGTTAACCTTTGAATAAAATCAGACTGTTGCGATCGCAGGAGGGTAATCCAGTCCATTTAGAGTTCTGCGAATCTTTTAATGAGATTATTTTAGGCAAATTTCTCCCTGGTGTAAATAAGCAAGGGAGTACCCAGCAATTAGCCTGGTTGCATTACCGTATTATCCCTGATCTTGTCTTTATAGTACATTTGCACTATAATATTTTTATTGGTAAGGTCCTCGGCAGGTGGACTATATTCACCCTTCAGCTAAAAGCCTTCTAGAAGATGGATTCAAGAGTCAGTTTTATGATCAAGCATTACATTCTCAATCTTAATCCGACTGCTAAACATGAATGGGATCGGTGTATTTTGCGTGAGCCATTGACTGCGAAACGTCCAGACATGGCTAAGCTAATTGCAGAAGCCGTGGGTGCTGATACAGGTAGCTATTTAGTCAGCGTGAATATCGAAGTACAAGTATTAGACCAAGCAGTAGTCCACCAGGCCGAACAACTCTCACTCCCCCTGCCAGAGATAGGTGTGGTGTCACAATTGCGGGAAGCAGCATAGCTATAAATTTGCCTTGGGGGACAAGTTCTCCCCCATTAGGTAATTTTAGGAGACTTACTCTTTTTCTCAGATTACCCCATCTAGATTGGGTAGCAGATGGCCTGAAATGCCTAAAAAATTAACATCAACAACAGCGATAGCTGTTACCCTTCCTGGGGAAAAACGCCCTATTCTACCCCCTTTCCTCCGGCTAAGAGTTACCTTCTTATGGACAGAAGGGAGTAACATTTTGGTTGTGAAAAGGAACTTGTGATACGAAAGGGCAGCCAGGACAGTGACATAGAAAAAGCTGCTGAACCCGGAGAGGTTATGGGTGTCGTCCCTCTCCCCCTTCCTGAACGTGACTTTTCCCGTTATCTTTTCATCGTCGAGGTTTTGAGGCAGGAGGTGCATAGTAAATACCAATCTTCCCTCCCTATTCTCCAGACCCCTCACTCTCCAGCAAGAACTGCCTCTCTGGTATGCAAAGGTTTTCGGGCTTAACGGGAAAAGTCAGGTTCCAAATAACAACTTAAACGAGCAATGGCTTGTACAGCCTAACTAACAATCCATTTTTACCTGCTCTAAGCAAGCAATAAATTTTTTAGCTAAAATCTGCACGCTTGGTTCTCCCAGCATACTTAGATGTGTGCCAGGAACGTTGTGAATCTCCACCCCTTGTTTAGCCATTCCATCCCAGCCTCTACAGGGTTTGAACTGACACCATCTCAAAACTTCTTTAGTAGTAAATAAAGTTATCCGACCAGCGTAAGGTTGTGATATATAATCCGCCATTGTTGCCTGCTTGACAGCCTCTATCAGTTCCATATTGTAAGGGTTAGAATCTTTAGTAAAAGAGTGTTCATTCCACAAGTCAAACTTAGAGTTTGGCTTCCCTGTCAACACAGATTGAAACCAATTCACTTTGGCAAGAAAATAGTTCCATTTATCTGCTGCTCCCAATTGTAATAAGCTCATAAAATAGGCATAAACAGTACGTAGGAGCGATGGATTATTGATATACAGGCAAGGGTTATACGTATCGAACATGGCTAATAAAGCCACATATTCGCCTTTTGCGACTAACTGCCGAGCCATTTCAAAAGCGATTGTCCCACCACTAGAGAAACCACCTAACAGATAGGGTCCATGGGGTTGAACAGTGCGAATTTCTTGGATATAGTGAGATGCCATATCCTCAATACTAGTATGGGGAGGCTGTTTACCATCTAGTCCTTGTGCTTGTAACCCATAAATCGGTTGTTCTTTACCTAGGTACCGAACTAATGTTTGGTAGCCAATGACATTACCTCCTAGGGCGTGAATGAAGAATAAAGGACGTTTCCCTCTATTACCTGGTTGAATAGTTACTAAGGAAGACCAAGAAACCGATATATTGGATTGACTGAGAATACTAGCTAACTGTTCAATGGTGGGAGATTGAAATAAGGTAGCTAAGGGAAGTTTTTGAGCAAATCTCTTTTGAATTTGCGTAAACAACTTTACCGCAAGAAGGGAGTTTCCCCCCAACTCAAAGAAATTATCTCTGGCCCCAATTGACTGAATACCTAAAACTTCTTGCCAAATTCGCGCTAACTGAATTTCTATGTCATTGCTAGGTGCAACAAAGCTTTTTCCTAATTCTGGTCTGACTTGTTGAGGTATAGGTAAAGCCCGCCGATCTACTTTGCCATTAGGAGTGAGTGGGATGTAATCAATGGCTACGAAAGCAGACGGAATCATGTACTCTGGCAATTTCTCCTGCAGAAAACACCGTAATTCATTCATCGTAGCTGGAGAGTGACGATTTAACACTACATAGGCCACCAACCGCTTATCTCCTGGCTCATCTTCCCGTGCGATAACGACGGTTTCCTGTATAGAGTTGTGCTGTGTGAGTACGGTTTCAATTTCTCCCAGTTCGATACGGAAGCCGCGAATCTTCACCTGATGGTCAATGCGACCGAGAAATTCAATATTACCATCCACCAGATAGCGAGCTAAGTCTCCAGTTTTATAGAGTCGTGCTTCTGAATTGTCACTAAAGGGATTGGGGATAAACTTTTGAGCTGTTAGTTCGGGTTGATTTAAATAGCCAGAGGCTAGGCATTCTCCACCTATATATAACTCCCCAGTCACACCTATAGGGCAGGGATTGAGGTAAGGGTCAAGAATATAGTATTGGGCGTTTTGGATGGGTTTGCCATAGGGAATACTTTTCCACTGTGGCTCTACTTGCTGAATGGGATAATAATTAGACCAAATAGTTGCTTCCGTTGCTCCACCTAAACTAATTACTTCTACACCAGGAAAGGTGGTTTTAAGAGCATCAGGTAATGTTACTGGTATCCAGTCCCCACTCAGAAATACTAAACGTAATTGGGTAGGGCTATTGGTCTGTTGAACAAGAGGAAAAAAGGCTGCTAATTGTTGTAATGCCGCAGGGGCAGAATCCCAAAATGTGATTGGTTCATGACTTAGAATATGTAATAAGGCTTCTGGATCTTTGACATCATCGCTCAGTACAATGCGAATTGAACCACCAGCGGCTAATAGTCCGAAAATGTCATAAACTGAGAGGTCAAAACATAAAGATGTGATAAATAAGACTCTGTCATCACAATTAATGTTAAATGTTTGATTTACCCACTCAATCAAGTTAATCACCGATTGATGACGAACTACAACTCCTTTGGGTGTACCTGTAGAACCAGAGGTAAAAATCACATAGGCAATATCATTAGAATTAGCTGATACTGCTAAATTTCCTGTAGGCTGTAAATCTAGATCAGAACGATTCCACACCTGCTGATGTTGCCATACAGGTTGATGATATTCACATTCATCTAAACAAATTAAGTGTTGTAGATCTTTGAGTTCTAATTCATGAATATCAGGTAACAGGGGAGTTTGGGTAACTAAACAATTAATTTGCAGAGAAGAAAGAAGTAATTTTATCCGTGCTTTGGGAAAACTCGGTTCTAATGGTACGTAAGCACCTCCAGCTTTTAAAATCCCTAAAACAGCTGGAATCATTTCTAGCAATCGCTCTAAATAAACAGCAACTAATACCCCTGGTTTGACACCTAGCTGTTGCAGATGATAACCTAGTTGATTAGCTCTATAGTTTAACTCTTGGTAAGTGAGTTGTTCCTTTCCACAAACAACGGCTACAGCGTCCGGTGTCTTTTCTACCTGTGCCTCAAATAGTTGATGAATACAAAGTTCCTGGGAAAAATCTCTTTGTGTATGATTCCACTCTATTAACATTTGATGTCTTTCATCTGCAGTTAATAGTGGTAGTTCTCCTACACACTGCCAAGGCTCATTGGCCATGCTAGATAATAAAGTCTCCAGATGTCCCAGCATCCGCCGGATTTTATCATAGTCGAATTTCTGTTGATCATATTGGAGTTTTAATAAAAGTTCTGTGTCTGCATAGCCAAGCAATGTCAGAGGAAAGTTAGTTTGTTCTTCTAGTCGCACTTCCAAGTTTTGCCATCTGCCACCTTGAGAACGCAAAGCAGAATTTAATTCATAGTTCTCAAATACAACAATGCTATCAAATAAGGATGTACCTCCCGGAATATCGCTCCATCTTTGAATCTGGGTTAGGGGAGTGTTTTCATATTCTCGTAAAGTTACCCACTGCGCTCGCAATTCTTTCAACCAAGTTAGAAGCGGTTGTTCCCCTGACACCTGAACTCGCAGTGGCAAAGTATTAATCAACAATCCTACTATTGACTCTGCCCCAGCCACAGAAGAATGACGACAGGCTCTTGTAGCACCAAAGACAACATCGCTTTCACCACTATAACGACTCAAAAGTATTCCCCAAGCAGCTTGCACTAGAGTATTCAGGGTAAGTTGATGTTCTTGTGCAAAACAATGCAACATCTGTGTGGCTTGTGCAGATAGTCTAATTTGTTGTTCTGCAAAACCCTTTTGAGCACGGGGGTTTAGGGTGATTAATAAAGGTGTAGGTGCGGTGAAACCTTGGAGTAAGTTCCGCCAAAAACTTTCATTTTTAGACCAGTCCTGTTGTTGTAGATATGCGATATGCTCTTTATAAGGCCGATGTTCTGGAAGTTGTAAATCTTTACCTTGACAGAACGCATCATAACAAGTAAAAACTTCCTTGATAATGGTTAATATGGAGCGACCATCTAACAAGGCATGGTGAAAAGTCCAAACAAATTGATACACACATTCTCTTAACTGAAATAATGCTAGACGCATCAACGGGGCAATATTTAACTGAAAACCAAGTTGGCGATCGCTTTGCAGATATGCTTGTAATTTAGTCTCTTGTTCTTGCTTAGATAAACTACACCAATCTTGCACTTCAATGGGAATTGTGACTTGTCGATATACAAATTGTAGAGGTTCTCGTTCACTCTCCCAATCAAAGCTAGTTCTCAAAACTGCGTTTCTTTCTACAACTGTTTCCCATGCCTGTTTGAATCTAATAACATCAAGTTTTTCATTTACTAAACAAATTATCTGTTCAATACCTACTCCCAAATTTTGAAGTAATAGAGTATTGAAAAGCATCCCTTGTTGTAGAGATGAAAGTTGATAATAATCTTCTACATTTGCTAAGATCATTTTGTTTTACTCAAAATTTATTACAAGTAAAAGTAGTACAAAATTTAGTCACCAAGCTAAGCATTAACTGACTCTAATCGCTAAAACGCGAGGCTTCGACCCACTGGTTGTGTTAAGTCCTGATGTATAACTTTTTAAAAGTGGGATGTTCTCAGTCAAACCTCAAGAAATTCCTATATAAGGTTTCAATACCATATAATTGAAACCGGAAAATAAATTATAAAGAATCATCTAAATTTAAACAAGAAAATATAAAAACTTAATGGATCTTCGGTAAGTTTTATGCTAAATTAACGAATACAGTGGAGGGAACAAGGAAACAGAAGTTTTTTTCTAAAATCAAACCTGAAGGTAGGGGCTGAAGTAAAAAATTTTAGATTGTAGATTATGGAAAAGTCCCACAAATAAATTTGGGGGCTTGAGACCTTTTTAGATTTCAGATGCAAGAATTTCTAATCCAAAATCCAAAATCTAAAATTCGGTCAGCCCCTCAACACCGACTGCAGCAACTGATCTATTTGCTGATTAATACTCGTCACATCAAACCTCTGACTAGCCACAGTCCTGCCATAGTTAGCTATAGTTGCAGTTCTTTCTCCCTCCTGAATACAACTACTAATTACCTGTGCTAATTCCTGGGGTACTCCGGGTGTGACTAAGAAACCACTCATCCCATGTTCCACCAACTCCACCGCTCCCCCAGCTTTAGCTACAACTACAGGCCGGCCACAAAGCATACCCTCAACAATCACCCTCCCAAAGGGTTCGGGAGCTATGGAGGTATGGGCCACTAAGTCACAAGCTGCCATTAATTGGGGAATGTCTGTGCGAAATCCTAAAAATTTCACCCGGTTTTCTAGTCCCAATGTCCTCACTTGTCGGTGTAACTCCTGGACATAATCTTGTTCCCCAAAGAGGGCATCACCTACAAACATCGCTGTCACGTTGGGTGGACACTGGGTGAGTGCAGCAATGAGGATATGTTGACCTTTCCAAGGGGCAAGACGGCTAAAGTGTCCGATTAAATATTGTCTTTCTCCTCCTAAGTGTTCCCGTAGTTGTTTGGTATCCGCTGCACAGCTTTGATAATTTTTGACCTCAAACCCGTTATAGACGACTTCAACGATCTCTGCCCTACCTCCTGCTTGTAAAAATGCTTCTTTACTAGCTTGGGAATTGGCAATTACCAATGAGGCAGCACGATTAGCTAGGGTAATAGCTACCTGCAGATTTGTTTGACTAAAATGTTCTGGGGAGAGGATATCATGCAGATGATATACCAGGGGACGACGGGTGAAAAAACTAGCGATCGCCCCCACAACTAACGCCTTTTGGGTGTTAGCATAAATTAAGTCATACTCGGCAGCTATTCTCACTACTCGCTGAATTAGTGGTACCAGCTGCCCCAAACTACCCACTGCTTGGAGTAAGCTGCTTTGTTTGCGAACCTGAATGGCTTGGGTTGTCAAAACTTCTACTGGAATCTGATTTTGTTGTAGTAAGTTCCGGAAGTCCCCATCAGCAAATAAACCCACCAAGGAGTGATTCCTATACGGTTTAGCGATATCTATTAAACATAGCTCCGCACCACCTAATTTACCGCTTTGGTCTAAAAAAAGTATTTTCATAACTCTAAGCTAATAAAACTTGCCGCACTTGTTGGGCAATTTTCACCCAATTATAGTTTGCAGTTGTATATTGACGACATTCGGCTCGTGAGGGTACGGGAATTTTCTTTAATAACACCTGTTCTAGTTTCTCTGCAATGCAGGCAGTGGTAATGGAATCGGTAATTAACTCAGGGGAGAATCTTTGTAAGATTTCTGGCATTCCTCCCACAGGAGTACATAACACTGGTGTGCCACAAGCTAGGGATTCAAGAATTGCTAGTCCAAATCCTTCAAAAGACTGACTAGGCATTACGGTTAAATCAGCAGCTTGGTAGGCTATGGGTAATTGATGATCAGGTAAAAAACCGAGAAATTTTACACTGCCTTCCAATCCTAGTTCCCTAACTTGTTGCTGCAGTAGATCTTGAATGTGACCACGACCGGCGATGGCTAACCAAAGATCGGGAAATCTGGGTTTAATCGTCGCTAGTGCTGCTAATAATTTATCAATTCCCACCCGATGTACTAAGCGACGAGATGTAAATAATATCTGCCGATCACTAGGCCAATTCAGTTGTATCCGAGCCTCTTGAGGCGATAAATTAGTCTGGAAATGGTCAATATCTACTCCCCCAGGAATAACATAAATTTTACTTGCAGGTATTTCATATCTTTGATGTAAAATATTCCCAAAGGCTTGACTGAGAACAATAAAGCGATCGCACCGATTATAGGTCCTTTGTTCTATCAGCCAGCGTTTGAGAAAAACACTAAGTTTCTGATCAGATACCTCCTGCTGACTTTCCGAAGCCCAAGGACCATGAAAGTTAAAAGTAACTGGTACACCCTTAGGCAATAGATCTAAGAGCGGAAAGCTATATAAGGCAAAATGTAGATTAACCGCATCAGGCTTGCCAATTCTAGTTTTCTGAAATTTATCGCGAATTGACCACATTCTTTGCCACACAGCACTATCTGGTGATGCCAAGTTAGTTAGTTTAATTGGTACGTATGGCGCATCTTCCGGTAGACCGACCCCGCACAATTCTACTGTGTCTTGATTTGCAGCTAATTTATGCACTAACTCATAAATATACCGTTCCAGTCCCCCAGGATTTTGAGGAAACCAGCCTGTTCCTAAGGTAAGAATAGATGCGCTACTTTTTTGAATATCTGTGACCAATGTATCTGTTAACTCCTCACGTAAATGATTTTATCTGGCCATTTTATAAACTATTTTCCCAATAAAAGTTATCCCAGTTACAGATTTAAATTAAAACCCATAACCCTATCAAATTTGTTCCTATTGTACAATCTAGCATAGGGATGAAAAAATAATTTATGGCGTGGGTGCCCTCAAGTTGCAGCAGTTCTTGAAAATAGGCAGAGAAATATTAAAAATCGATATATTTTAGATGAATTTTCAGTAAAAACTAAATCTGCATCTTCTAGTCTTTGTTAAGGTTAACTATGCGCTCTGGGAAATACAGGTACCCTGTTGGATTAATTAAGCCTAAGGAAAAACCTAATTAGATCTATTATCACACTGCCAATGCAAACAAGATACATCATTAACTTTCTGCTGAGTCTGCTTGTAGGATTAATGATTGCTCACATGGGAATTACAACAGATTTAGCTGACACTAAAATATCAGCAATCACTTATAAAACCTCCTGGATTGGTAATACTATTGGCAGTGGCAAACTCCGGGTACAAAACGGTATAGAGGCAATGTATGTAACTGCCGATGGCACCGTTTATACTAATAGTAATTGGGATGAAGGAGGAACGGAAGCAGGAATATATAGAGATGGGAAAGTGATAGCTGCCCTTGATGATACCCACGGCTGGAGTCGTACTGGTGGGAAAGCGGTGACAGCCAATAGTAAATATATTTATATCGGCATGGTCCAAGGTGCCATTGGCAAAACGCAAGAGGATTACCCGCCAGAAGGTACTAATTGGTACTGTGTCAGACGCTATAACTTATCAGGGAAACCTGCACCTTATGCTGGAGGTCGTGGTTGGGATAAGAGTATGTTAATTGTCAGTACTAACAGTCAAATTACTGGCTTGGCCACTCAAGGAAGTAAGTTGTACGTCAGTGATGCTGCTGCTAACAAAATTCGGGTTTATGAAACAGAAACAATGCGAGAACTCAGCAGCTTTACCCTGTCGAATCCAAGGGAAATAAGTGTTGATCCTCAAGGAAATTTATGGATTATTCACGATAGTAACAAAATTGGGCACTATTCCCCAGCAGGCAAACCACTATCTAAAGAGATAGTAGATGTGGTAGAACCAACAGCGATCGCTATTGATCATCAAGGCAGGCTACTAGTAGCAGAAAATGGTCCACGTCAGCAAGTGCTGATCTACAATATTAAAAACCAACCTGTACAAGTGGGGACCTTCGGTCACAAGGGTGGTATTTATGCTGGTACTCCCGGTGAAGTTCAAGATTTAAAATTCTACGGTATTTCGGGGGTCGGCACTGATAGTACAGGCAATATTTATATCAATAATAGTGGCTTCAACCAATCAAGCACAGATTTAAGAAAGTTTTCGCCCACAGGACAGCAACTATGGCAACTGTTAGGGTTGATATTTGTAGATAATGCCGATGCTGACCCGAAAACAGATGGGATAGATTTATTTACCAAGCACCAACACTACTTGATGAATTACTCTCTATCAGCTGGTAAGCAATGGACTTATAAAGATTACACTGTCAACCCCTTCAAATACCCCCAAGATCCTCGCTTGCATACTTCCCCAGATGCTACCTTTGTTCGTCGCATCCAAGGGCAGCCTTTTTTATTTCTCACAAATATGTATGCTAGCTTTCTGCAAATTTACCGTTTCCATCCAACTACAGACGGTCAAATTGCCATCCCCGCAGGCATGTTCGTGAGCAATGGTGGAGATCATAAATCTATCACAGGAAATTGGCCTCCCTATCAACCAGGAAAAGGAGAGTGGATTTGGCGTGACAGGAACGGTAACGGGGCTTTTGACCAACATGAGTATGATAGCGGCAATGACTATCCCTACATTGGGGGATGGTGGGTAGATAGTCAAGGAGATGTTTGGAAAGCCCTACGGACTCAAGATGGGATTGGCATCCGACACTACCCTTTACAGGGATTGGATGCTAATGGAAATCCCATCTATAGCTATAGTTCGATGCAAAAGCAAAAGACTCCATCTATGTTCACTGATTTGCGGCGGATTGAATATTTCCCAGCCACAGATACTATGTACTTATCAGGCTTTACTACAGATCATCCTGCCGTCGGTGACGATACCGGTGTTGTGGGATCGGAAATAGCTCGGTTTGACAATTGGAGTCGCGGCAATCGTACACCTCGTTGGCGAACAGTAGTCCCCTACGACACCACAGGTAAACGGGAAACTTCTACTGCTGCTATGAGTGCAGCTGGGAACTATGTATTTGCTATAACTGTAAAAACCGCAGAAGTATACGTCTACAAAGCGACGACAGGAGAGATTGTTAAACAATTTAAACCAGGTCCAGAAGTTGGCGGCGAAAGTGGTTGGATTGATCTACCCTATGGTATCCGTGCTTTTCGCCGTGCCAATGGTGAGTATTTAGTATTTGTGGAAGAAGACTGGAAAGGCAAAGTGATTGTGTATCGATTAACTTGATAGCTACAAATGACGTACAAATTGTTTCGGCGATCTTGGGGACGTTGTTAGGAATAAAAAGAGGAAATAATGGAGAGAGTCGCCAGTGGTGGGGGAGAACCGATAAATCCCTCTTCCAATCCAAAATCTAAAATCTAAAATCCAAAATTGACCGACTCGCACTGCATGAAAAATAGTAAAAATGCCCCCAACACGGCATCTTTGATGCTGTAGCGGGTTGCATTACTGGGTTGTCTGGGGGGTCTTTGATTTCTCCAATAGCTCGGTGGAGAAAGTTTAAAGATGGAGATGGTACCCGTAAATATTTGCGGTTACTTATGCTGCAATTAAGTACTTCCAAATCTTCAAAGCTATAATAGGAATTGGTTTCTTAATTTTGGCACCAACATCCCCTAAGATATTTTAAATTACATATGGTCACACAACTCAGGGAAACCAGAGCCATCACCGAACTCACAATTAAATGGGAACCGCTACCCAAAGATTTTCAACTAGAGGATGAACCAGTGGAGAATACGGGACAGCCACTGTTGGCTAGTGCTTTGCGCGAAAGCTTAGAAATCAGTGGTTTCATCCAACCACAAATGTTAATAGCCTCCAACTTTGGACTCTGTGCCACGGTCAACGACCAACTGGTGATTAAAGCCCCAGATTGGATTTATATCCCGACCGTGAAGGAAGCAATGAGTAATCGCAAAAGTTATACACCCATTTTGGAAGGTGACATCCCATTCATGGTGATGGAATTTCTCTCGGACACTGATGGGGAAGAATATTCAGCTAGACAGACCTATCCCCCAGGCAAATGGTTTTTCTATGAACAGATATTGCAAGTACCCATCTACATAATTTTTGACCCAGATGGGGGATTATTGGAATATCATCAATGGGAAAATGGGAGTTATAAATTAAAATTACCCGATGAAAATGGTCGTCATTGGGTGGAGGGGATGGGTCTATATTTAGGCACATGGCAAGGGACAAAAACCGAGCGCACAGGTTATTGGTTGCGGTGGTGGGGTCGGGATGAACATTTGTTACCTTGGGCTGTGGAACAAATGGAACAGGATTGTCAACGGATAGAACAAGAACGCCAACGTGCTGAACAAGAGCGTCAACGTGCTGAACAAGAACGTCAACGTGCTGAACAAGAAAGTCAGCGTGCTGAACAAGAACGTCAACGTGCTGAACAGGAACGTCAACGTGCTGAACAGGAACGTCAGCAAAAGGAAAGGTTAATTGCTTACTTACAATCTCAGGGTATTGACCCCAATAATTTATTCTAAAACCTTGATTTCTCGTTCTTTATTCTCAATAGACTTCAATTATTGAGAATGAAATGTTTTTAATGAAACCTTTATCTGATAAGGCTTTTAGAACTTGTGTGCATAGTTTTTAGGACTTGTGTGTACACTTTCATATACAACATATTTTGGTCATTTTATCAATGCGTAAGTCCTAAATTTCCCAAATATGAGCCATTGTGTGCCCAGGTGTAGGAGATAAAAATCTTACATTCTCGCCATAACCTATATCGCTTGATATTAACTTTCCCTGTCATGCAAAGAATGATAGGGAATTTTAGATTTTGGACCAGAAGTGCTCCCCCTAACCAACCCATACCCCCACCTACTGAATACTTCACAAAAGTCAAAATCTGTCAGGAAGGGAGTGGGGAGTGGGAGACTCTTACTCCCTTGGCTATACTTTTCAACAATCCTCAGGGGGCTGTACAAACCCATGAGTGAGGCTTTAGGATATAATTGTAGTCTAAATCACATAAATTTTCTTAAGGTTTGTAAACAAAGTTAAGATTTGTAAATAATGTTAATATTAGTAAGGAATTTGGAAATATATCTCTCATTTATGCAAAACTCGAATTTACCAGGGACAGAGTTGTTGAAAACTGTTTTAGAACCGTTGCTAGAGGATTTCGATTACTGGTTTGGGCAGTCATACCAAATGCTAGAAACAGAGCAACTCTCATTTATGAGTAACCAAGAGCAATATGACCTGCTCTTACGTGTCAAGCAAGCTCAGGCAGAACTCAACTCTGTAAAGATGCTGTTTATGGCAACCGATAGACAAGTAGGCATTAATATGGCAACTCTAATCCCTTGGCATCAATTGGTGGCGGAATGTTGGAGTGTAGCAAGGCGCTTGCGTCAAGGGTGAGATGTCTGGAAATAAAATATAGGCTCTGACACATTCAAGAAACCCTATACAAGCAATTGGTAGGAATTTTTAACACTTAATTTATTTAAGAAATAATGTGTCTAAATATTACATTTTTGTACTTAGTCCTAGGAAATGCCCTGACCGCAAATCTGATGTCGTGGTAGGGAACTTGACATAAAAAGGTTTTCAAACTTGCTGTGCCTGGAGGAAAAAACAATGTTACACCTGCTTTACATTCTTGCTTTTACAATTCTTGCTTGTATAGCTGTTGCTAATTTAATTCGCAACCTAGTCATGTTCAGTTTTGATGGTGAGCGGACTGATCCAGCAAGGACACCTCAAGGCTTATCAAAAAGGCGTATACCCCATCCAGAATTATTGGATAGTGCAGGTAACTTAATTAAAGAACCATTATTAGTGATGCGATCAATTAACGTAGAAGATGCTCGTCACCAGTTGGATGCTCTCTATGAAGCTTCCCCAGGAAAGAAAATTGAGAATCAAGAAGAAGGGTAGTAATCTTGTAAGGTGTGTTACTTTTGGCAGTAACACACCATTTTTATTTAGAGTCTGCTGAAAAACTCCACAAATCGAATCTAGGTGACACACAGTGCCTAAAATGGGGACTTCGGGGGTTGGTTTTTCAAATTCACCCCACGATTTTCTACCAAAGTGCAGGGATTTTGAACATGTATTTACCATAGTCTTGCACCTATCTGGAATAAAAACGATTGAAACCCTTATTTAGAATAGGTTCTAGCTTTTTTCAGCAAGCCCTATTTAGCTTCAACTCCTAAAACCTGGACCAAGAAAGCGTACTTATCAGCTGCTTCTTGAATAATTTTAGTTGTTGGTTTCCCGGCTCCGTGTCCAGCTTTAGTCTCAATTCTAATTAATATGGGTGCATCTCCCACCTGATTTGCTTGTAAAGCAGCAGCAAATTTAAAACTGTGGGCAGGCACTACCCGATCATCGTGGTCTGCTGTGGTAATTAAAGTGGCTGGGTAGGCTGTACCTGGTTTAATATTATGTAGTGGTGAATAGGCAGATAAAAATTTAAATTCCTCTGGGGTTTCCGCTGAACCGTACTCAGAAACCCAAGCCCAGCCAATGGTAAATTTATGGAAGCGCAACATATCCATAACTCCGACTGCTGGTAAAGCTGCACCAAATAACTCAGGGCGCTGGGTCATACATGCGCCTACCAGTAATCCGCCATTACTTCCACCAGCGATCGCGATTTTAGTTGATTCCGTATACTCATTGGCAATTAACCATTCTGCAGCGGCAATAAAATCATCAAAAACATTCTGTTTTTTCTCCTTCATCCCACCTTGATGCCATTCTTCTCCGTACTCCCCACCGCCACGGATATTCGGTATTGCATAGACACCGCCCATCTCCAGCCATATCAAGTTATTTACGGAAAAGGTTGGTTTTAAGGAAACATTAAACCCACCATAACCATAGAGGTAAGTCGGATTTTTGCCATTTAACTGGATGTCTTTTTTGTGGGTGATAAACATTGGTACTTGTGTACCATCATGACTATGATAAAAGACCTGTTTTGTCTCGTAGTTGGTAGGATCAAAATCTATCTTTGGCTGGCGGAAAACTTCACTTTTTCCTGTTACCATGTCGTACCGATAGATTGTCCCCGGTATAGTAAAACTGGTAAAAATATAAAAGGTTTCGCGGTCGTGGCGCTTGCCACCAAATCCGGCAGCAGAACCAAGTCCTGGTAAGTCTACCTCCCGGACAAAACCACCGTGGAGGTCAAAAATTTTGATTTGGGTGTGTGCATCTTGGAGATAATCAAGGACAAACTGGTTATTAAGGATGCCAACACTTTCTAAAGTTTCTGCCGCTTGGGGGATAATTTCTTGCCAATTTTCTGATGCGGGGTTTTCGGGATCAATAGCAATTACTCGTCCCCGTGGTGCATTTAAATCTGTACGGAAATAGAATAAACCGTCCTCGTTGTCAATAAAGCTGTAGTTGGCCTCGAATTGGTTAATTAGTTCTACTACTTCAGCTTTGGGGTTAGTTAAATCTTTGTAGAAAACTAAATTTTTGGTATCAGTTCCTAGCCAAACGGAAATGATGAGATAGCGACCATCTTCGGTAACATTGCCACTAAAACCCCATTCTTTCTGATCCGGACGATGGTAAATCAGTAGGTCTGCTGTTTGGGGTGTACCTAGCTGATGGTAGTAAAGTTTTTGATAATAGTTGACATCTTCTAATTTGGTTTTTTCATTTGGCTCATCATAACGACTGTAGAAAAAACCTTGATGATCGGATGTCCAAGATGCACCGGAAAATTTGATCCACCGGAGATGATCTTCTAGATCTTCACCAGTTTCGACATCACGCACCTTCCACTCTTGCCAATCAGAACCAGCTGTGGATAAACCATAAGCTAAAAGTTTCCCATCTTCACTCACGGCAATTCCTGAAAGGGCTACGGTTCCATCCATTGAAAGTTGGTTAGGGTCGAGTAAAATTCTGGGTTCATCTGCTAGGTGTTTGAGGGTATAAAGGACGCTTTGGTTTTGCAGTCCATCATTTTTGAAATAAAAGTAGCGTTGTTCTTCTCCTTGTTTAAAGGGAATACTGTATTTTTCATAATCCCAAAGTTGGGTGAGGCGCTGTTTGATTTTTTCCCGGTGAGGAATTTGATTTAAGTAGGCGAAAGTCACTTGATTTTGTGCCTCAACCCAGTCCTTTGTTTCTTGGGTGTTCGGGTCTTCTAGCCAACGGTAGGGGTCTGAGACTAAGCTGCCGTGATAGTTATCAAATTGATCAGTCTTACGGCTGAGTGGATAGGTGGGGAATTTTTCCGAGTTGGGCATAGCTGGCGATCGCATATTTGAATTACTTAGATGGCGGTGGCGAGTTTTTCTCCTTTCAACATTCGGGAGGCGGCTTCTAGGAGGGCTTCCTCTAGATAAGGTTTGGTAAAGTAGCCGCTGGCACCGAGTTGAACTGCCATTTGTCTGTGTTTGTCTGCTCCCCTTGAGGTGAGCATGGCAATAGGTAGTTTTTTGAGGTTGGCATCTTTTTGGATGCGAGAGAGCAGTTCTAGACCGTCGCAACGGGGCATTTCAATATCACAGAACACGATATCGCAGGGCAGTCCGGATCGCAATTTATCCCATGCTTCCTGTCCGTCCCGTGCTTGTTCGACGCGATAACCTGCTTTGTTAAAGGTGAGGGAGAGCAATTCCCGGACTGTAATTGAGTCATCGACGATTAGAACTGTGGGGTCAATTTTGACTTCCGTAGTTTCGGCTACTGTTGGGGGAGCTGGCTGTTGCCAAGATGTACCACCTATTTGCTTGGCCATCCGTCCCTGGAAGATGTCGATGATTTCTAGTACGTCCGCAATGGGCATAATCCGACCGTCCCCTAAGACTGTTGCTCCTGCTACGCCGATGGGTTTGGGGGCTGGTCCTTCAAATTGCTTAATTACTATTTCTTGCTCGTTCAATACTTGGTCTATCTGGAGGGCGACTAGAGTGGTTGCAGATCGCACTACAACTACGGAAACCATATCGTCGTCTCGTGTTCCCCCATAGACACTGCCACGGCTGATTTGGCGATTGAAGGTTAGAAGTTCTTTCAGTGGTCGGAATGGCAGGACTGTGTCACGCCAAAAAATGAATGATTGACCATCGGGATTTTGCTGGATATTTTTAACGGGGATATCTAGGGTGTCTTCTACGCTGTCCATCGGGAAGGCAATTCTGGCTCGATCGGAAACGCAACACAGGGATTTACAAATGCTCAGGGTGAGGGGGAGACGGATGGTGAAGGTGGTGCCTTTGCCAGGAGTAGAATCTGTGCTGACTGTACCGCGAATTTCGCTAATTTCGGAGCGAACTACATCCATTCCCACACCGCGCCCGGCAAATTCATCTGCTTTGTCTTTGATTGTAAAACCGGATTGGAAGAGTAGGTCGTAGATTTCTTGGCGAGACATGGATCGGGATTGTTCGGAGGTGATCATTCCCATTGCCAGTGCTTTGGCTCTGATCTGTTCTAGATTGATGCCTGCACCATCGTCGCTGACGGAAATCACAGTTTGGTTGCCTTGGTGGAAGGCTTGGATTGTGATCACGCCTACTGGTGGTTTTCCCCGGGTTATGCGTTCTTCTGGGGTTTCGATACCGTGGATGATCGCATTATTTAGCATGTGTGTCAGGGGGCTGGTTAGACGATCTAGGATCATCTTGTCGATCAAGGTGTTACCACCTTCAATGACTAGCTCTACTTGTTTACCACACTTAATAGCGTTGTTGCGAACTCCTAGGCGTATGGGGTCAATGACTTTTTGGGCAAAGGGTAACATCCTCGCTCTGGTTAGTCCCTCTTGTAACTGGTTTGTTACCTGACGAAACTGTCGGGCTATGCGTTCAGTTCCTTCGGTAACGAAGTCGATGTCACTGGCTGACTCCCGGACGCGGACGATGCGCTCAATCATTTCCTGGGATAGGGTATGGAAGGGGGTAAAGCGATCCATTTCTAGTTCGCTAAATCCTCTTTCTGCGTTCAAGTCCGTATCCCTGGTTTTGCGGCTGGCTAGGAGTGAGGCTTCTAGGAGCGATCGCTCATACAATTCTTGCATCCTTGCTCCCACATCTGAGAGTTGCTGGACTTGAATCAGTAAGTTGTCTAGTGACTGACGCAGGCGTTCGTGATCCTGTTCTAATGTGTTGCGGTTTACTACTAGTTCCCCAACTAAATTGCTCATGTCGTCCAGTTGCTTAACTGGTACTTTCATGGTTTCTTCAAAAAATTTCGCCCCTCGACGGTTAGCAGGTCGAGAAAGTTTACCTATGGTTGGTTTTACTGGCGAGGAGATGGTTTCATTGGCTTCGGCTAGCAGATCCTCCAATTCTTGAAATTCATCTTTAATTACTGGTGCTACTATGGGGCTTGGGGGTGGGGACGGGACGGGTTGTATTTCTGGTGCTACTACTGTTGGCTGGTCAATACTCAGCAGTGTTTCTAACGCCGCAAATTCTTTCTCCGTGTGCGGATGAGGGGCTGGTTGGATTGTTTCTAGCAGGGCTTCTAGTTGGGCAAATTCACTGTCGGTTATATTTTCTTCGGTGTTTGTTGAGTTAATTGCGGTTTCTTCCTCTCCAGGCTGTTGGCTGTGTTCGGAAGTTGCGAATAAATCGATTTCTAGTTCAGCAAATATTTTGGCTGTATTAGTAAATTCCGGCATAAAATCCACGGCTTCTGGCTCTTGGGCAAAGCTATGAATTTCCAGTAACTGTGGCTCCTTAGTTTCTACCAGGTCGGCGAATAAGTTATCCTCAAAAGTTGACTGCTCTGTTTGGTTGAAAGTAGGGTTCAAGTCTTGGAGATTTAAACTTGAGGAGGTGGAGATTATGGGCTTTTGGGCTTCGGGGGGAATTGTCGCCGCAAATAAACTCTCTTCTAATTCTTTTGCCCCATCGGCAAATTGATATTCCTGGGTTTCATCTGCTTGGTTCCAGAAATTAGTGATGTCGTCTTCAGATATTTCTGGTGCCGAATTAATTTGGGGGGGGACGGTTTCCGCAAATAGATTTTCAAAGGAGATTTGTTGAGGGTCGATAAATTCACTATCTAGCTCAATTAAGTCTTCTATGTCGTCTGATTTGTCTGGCTCTTGCGGTTCTAAGTCTTCTTTTCCTAGGAAGTTGTCGCTAAACAGTTGGGTGAGGTCTGCCGCCGTAGATTGTAGCTCTGGTTCCTCTGTCTCGGTATCAAATGCGAGGATTTCTGCTAGGTCATTGTCTCCATCGGTATCACTGTCTTCAGTTATGACGGTGTCTGGGATGCCTTCCTGTTGCCAGGAGTCTTCTAGTTCAAATGTTTCACTTTCAAACAGGTCAGCTAGGGTATTTAATTCTGTAAATCCTACTTCTGGTCCGTAGGTGTCGGTGTGGTTGTGGGTGAGTAAGGTTTCTTCAAAGTTGGATGTGGTGGTATTTCTTTGTGGTAGTATTTCTAGCTCAACTGGGGGTTGAGGGGTTATTTGTGTTGACTCAATGTCTTCTGGACGGGATAGGAGGTCTTCTAGTTGTTGACTGATGACAATTTCAATTTCTCTGCCTTGGATCACTAATTCCTGGGCTTGTTTGATGTCGGCGATGAGGATTTTGGCAAGAGTCAGGTAGGTGTTGTGGGGATTGGCTATGGCGCTGCTAGCGGCTTCGCATAAATTATACCAGTTGAATAGGTTTCCTCCTGCTCCCAGTTTAACTAGTTGCTGGCAGTATTCTTGCAGCTGCTGCCGAGTTATTGATGTTGGTGCTTGCTTGAACAGGAGCAACATTTCCCCGAGGATTTCTATTACCTGGGTTTGGAACTGTTCCCGACTTAATCGCTGTGGTGTTGGTTGGTGTTGGGGGATGCTGGCTGCCTTTTTCTCAGGCTGTTGGACAAGGAATTCTAGATGTTGATTCAGCATCTGAAAGACTGGCTCTGTGTCTGACATCAGAGTGGTTGCTGTTTCTGGTGAGAGGGCAAAGGGGGCACTCAAATTCTCTAACAGCATTTTCAAGGTATCAGATACACCGAGAAATAAGGACTCTAATTTTTGGTCTACCTGCACCGGATGGCTTTGTAGTATTTTGAAGGCATCTTCTAATCGGTGGGCGGTGTTTTGAATGCTAGTCAGGTTTAGCATTGCCGCTCCTCCTTTGATAGAGTGAGCCGCTCGAAAGACTTCTTTGAGCATTTCTTGATCATTCAGGGTTCCTTGGAGATTCAACAACCCCTGCTCAATTGTGTTCAGGTGGTCTCTAGCTTCTTCAAGAAAATAACCCAAAATCCGCTGTTGTTGTTCCGGCAGCATAATTCTAAGTTCTAGTTTCTAGGTTTGAAGAGTTCTGAATTGTCTTTTGTCCTATCTTGATTCCATTACGTCCACTCGGAACCGCTCTACGGAAGCAATCAAGTCTCGGGATACCCCAACTAGGTGTTGGAGCGCACCAGAAACTCGCTGTGCTTCCTGGGAGGTCTCTTGGGCTGTCAGTTCTACTGATTGCATTACCTGGGCTACGGCACGGGAGGTGTCCGTCTGCTCTACGGTATCGTTGGTAATTGATCGCACTAAAATGTCGATGCGATTTGCTACTTGAATGATGTTTTCGAGCGATCGCTTGGCTTCTTCCGCTAATTTTGTTCCTTTAATTACCTGTTGTGTACCTTCTTCCATTGCGGTCATTACTGAGCCTGTTTCGCTTTGGATTTGCATAACTATTTGTTCGATTTCTTTCAGAGATTTGGCAGATTTGTCTGCTAGCTGCCGAACTTCATCGGCAACGATGGCAAACCCCCGTCCTGCTTCTCCTGCCCGTGCCGCCTCAATACTAGCATTGAGTGCTAGTAGGTTGGTTCGCGAGGCAATCTGGGAAATCAAGGCAACTATTTTGGAAATTTCTTGGGAGGATTCCGCTAGTCGTTTAACCTTCCTGGTAGTTTCGGCTACTGTTTCCCGAATTTCCAAAATCCCGGCAACGGTGTTTTCTACCGCTTCTCCCCCTTTAATAGCGATGCGACTGGCATCACGAGCTACGGACTCGGCTTCTCTGGCTGCCTCTGCTACCCGCTGGATGGAGTCAGTCATTACTTGCACGGAATTGAGGGTGACAGCTAGTTCTTCTGCTTGCCGTAGAGCATCGCTAGATAAGGCTCTGGCGAATGTTTCTGAATTAGTTGACCCTTTGGTTACTTCTTTAGCAGCCACTGTCACCTGTTGCACAATGTCCCGCAGGTTTTGGATTGTCAGGTTGAAAGCATCGGCAACGGCTCCGAGTACGTCGGCTGTAACTTCCGCTTGGACTGTTAAATCTCCCCTAGCTGCTCCTTCTACGTCATCTAGGAGCCGAATTACTTGCCGTTGTAGATTTTCTTTGGCTTCTTCTTGTTCTGCTGCTTTGCGCTGAGCTTCATTGGTAGTTGTGAAAATTACCCTGGACATTTCGTTGAAGCTTGTGGCTAGATATCCCAGTTCGTCTTTGGAGTAGATTGTGGCTTGAACGTTGAAGTTACCTTGGCGAATGGCATCAAACTGGTTTTGCAGGTTCTTAGTAGAACGGCGAATTTTTTTGAGTGTGTGGTTGCCGATGAAGCCTGCGGTAGCTCCACCAGCTATACCTGCTGCTAGTACGATCGCCCAACTCGTGTTTCGGACTGATACTCGCTGTTCGGGTGGAGATGCTGACATTGCTCCAAAGCTGACTATTGCACCGACCACGAATGAAACTACCCCTGCTCCCAAAGCCATGTAGAGTGGTTTTTGCTCTAGGGATGCGTTTTCAAAGAAGACTTGCCACCCTTGTTCGACACTGACATTAGGTTCTAGGGTCTGGACTTCTGGTTGGTTGAAGGCGGTGATGGCTTCGTGGGTACTGGTAATTGTGAATAGTTCCTCTTCTCGATCGCTGGCGCTATCATCTATGTTTAGGGACTTTTCGTTGTTCTTGGTTTCCAGGGAACCGGAAAGCATTACCACTTCGTTGAAGCTAGGCTCTCTTTCGATCTCAAATCCAGGAATGTTCCCTAAATCGTCAAATTCATCAAAGTCGTCTAAAAAGTCCGTATTGGCTTTAGGTCTTTCTTCCTTGAGAGTGTTTTTGGGCTCATCAGCAGTGAGAGCTTCTGCACCAAAGGCAGATTCAAATGCCTCGAAATCAATATCGTCTTCGTCAAGGTGATGGTCATCTACCTGAACACCAAAATTACTCTGTTTGACTGTTGAGGTTTGAGCGGGAGTCTCACCGAAGCCATTCCCCAACTTATTAGTTTGGTGTTGGTTCGCATTGGGTTCTACTTCGGTTACTGGAAGATCTTTTGTCAATTCAGATTCAGGTTCCCTTGGCGGTTCCACTCTATTTTCCATATCCATAAAAGGTGAGTAGTTATTATCACCTTCTTTAGTGTTCAAGGAGTTATGGACTGAGTTGAGATCAAATTCGCTAAGATTACCATTGCCATTTTCGCCAATATCTGAATGCCAAAAAGCTGGCAGTCGCCCATCGTTATTGCTATGGTCCTGAATCGGGGTAAAAGGATCATCGCCAGATACCTTGGGAGGATCTGGCATTTTCTGGGTATCTGTTAAATCTACCTTGAGGTCAAAAGGACTCTTATCTAAAGAGAGTTCTTCAATTAGATCTGGTGATACTGATTCATAGGCCGCAAATAATTTTGAATCGAGTCTCAGGCTACTTAAATCACCAGTTACGTCTAAATCTGGTAGTTCTACTTCCTCGTTCACCAGATAATAAGACGGCTGGGTAGTCTTTACTTGCTCATTTTGGTCCCCCAAGGACTCTAAGTGTTGATGGATGTTTTCTAAACCACTGGTGGCAAAACCAATAATTTCGTCATCATCCGTCAGGTGCAATACTTTACCATATTCTGACTGTGCTATGTCGTACCGCTGTAAGACGTAGTAAATATGTCCCCGCAACAAGTGAGCGTTGGGGTCATCTGCCAGACTTTGCGCCACTTGGTCAACCAACTTAGCGGCAATGTCATAGTTACCCTGTGTGTACGCTGTTACTGCCTGCTGATATTTTTGATTAAATTCATCCATAGTTGCTGCCATTTCCACTCTCCCAATTTCATCCTGCCCACCTAGCACTCCGTAATATTGCCATTTGATCGAGCAGTCTTAGACACTGATTTTTGTCAGAATCTAGGCGCCACTCACCGCGCAGAAAGGGTGCCATTGTATCTGGTACGTTAGTTGGTGGCATTAGATACTGTACATCAAGCCAGTCCATACCACCGATATCTTCCACTGCCAGTCCTACTATTGTGTCTTGTTCTTCCACCGCAATTACGGAAATTTCTGCTCGATCTGTATTTAATGCTGTTACCTCCCCTAAAAATTGACCTAAATCTGCTACCCAAATAACTCTGCCTCGTAAATTTAGAGTACCCAAAAGCAAAGGAGAAGCATTAGGAATGGAAGTGATTCGATCAGGACTGAGTTCAATTACCTCCCGAATCCCTGTGGCTGGTAGTGCAAACTCCTGATTGCTGGGAATATGAAATCGCAAATGTAACTCACCTTCAGGTGTTTCTACTTGTAGTTCAGGACGGAAGTGGTCTTGACCGATACCACTTAAAAAGTCCGGTTTACTGACCATTTTTTTGCATCCTTATCCTCGTAGTAGTTGTTTGACTGTCCCAACTAATTCTGTGGGTTGGAACGGTTTAGCTATATAGGCATCTGCTCCTTGCTTCATTCCCCAATAGCGATCAAATTCTTCTCCTTTAGACGAACACATTACTACGGGTACGTTTTGGGTTTTCGGATCGGATTTTAACCGCCTACAAACTTCATAGCCATTCATTCTCGGCATGACAATGTCCAATACCACTAAATCGGGTGGTGTACTTTGAATTGCATCTAAAGCTTCTACTCCGTCGCTGGCATGGGTGACAGTTAATCCGCTTGATTTCAGGAGATCTGTAATCATCTCCCTTTGAACGATGCTGTCTTCTACAATTAAAACTGTACTCATAAACGTGTACTTATCTCCTGTTGTATTGAATTTTGCATGACTTACTCAAGAAAAAATATTAACTGTATAAATTAATCTATGATTTCCCCAATGTATTGATTATAAACATCTTAATGGTATTAGCTGATTGTGTGCTCACATTTTTTACCCTATCTTCTACTAAATCAACAAGTTTTGTAACCTATTTGTAGTCAATGTTTATATATTTTTCTACTAGCATGAGTAGCTCAGTGTCAGCGAAAGGTTTTGTTAAGTAATCTGTCGCTCCGACCATCCTAGCCCTAACACGATCAATAAATCCATCTTTACCAGTAAGCATAATAATTGGTGTACTCCTAAAGGCTGTAGAATGACGGAGCATAGCGCAAATCTCGTATCCATCCAATTCTGGCATGGCAATGTCGCATAAAATTAGGTGGGGTTTGAGTTGAAAAACTAAGCTCAGGGCTTCTAGGGGATTGGTTAGGGAAATAGCTTCATATCCATGGGGCTTTAAGATTGACTCTACAGTTTCACAAATAGTAATCGTGTCCTCAATACACACTACACGCCTCTTTTGGTTATCAGCTATACTAGAGTCTGATGTCTGGACACCACTAGGGTTAGATGCACTAGGATATACTACTTGCAACCAACCTTGTTGAACATGTGGATATATTGCCTTGGCAACAGTCAAAATGTCCCGGTTAAGATAACGAGCAAGTTGGCGGAGGGAGGTTTTGCCATCAGCCCAATGCTGGAGCTTTTTCACTGTCACTTCTGGTAAAGAGGACTTAATCCGACCAATCTCAGCCAGTATCGGTAATTGTTCCGGTGACTGAATGTGTGGATATAATTGCTTCCACTCTTGCAATTGCTTAGTAATTTTAGTTACCAAGGGGCTAATTTCCCAGGTAGTTAATTGGGGAGCAAGGGCCGTAGCCAGATCGAAAATAAAACTGCCTTGATGTAGACTTAGCAAATCAAAAAGGGATTCATGCACCAAAGCTTGGATAATGCTACGAGCCTCTTTAGGTCTAATTATGTTCTGCTCCAATAGCTTCCAGAGATAGGCATACTCTGGAGCGTTCATGGATGCTAACGAGTCCAATTGGGGTTGCTCAAGTCGCTTTTGGACTTGGTAATGACGTAGGTAATCATTAATCCGGGAGAAACCACTATCACCTACTTGGCAATAAACGATTTGACCACTGAGGAAAAAAACAAACCAAGACTGTGGTTTACCTTCCCCGCTAGGACGGGGTCGAATGGCTTCATCTCCAGCGGGTTTGTTGCTGGGATGGGTGTTATGGGCCTCCACCCACAACTGTCCAGTTCGTTGTCCTAGCTCTATCAATTGCAGGATGCTGCAAATATCAATTTCATTTAAATTTCCTTGCATCTGGGGTTTTAGATTGTAGATTGGGGACTGGGAAGAACTCATTACCCAAAGGTAGTGAAAACACGGAAGTCAGGACTAGGCTTATTTGTACAGAATATTAAAAATATGACCTAATGGCTATGTAAGTAGCAGAAAATATCCAGACACAGGCAGTTATATTCTATGAACAATCTATGAAGAACGGTTTTGCCAGTCTTGTACTGCTAAACTTAGGTTAAATCAGTTAGATAAGCTAACAGAATTATCTCAGATATATATCAAAACACGGACATCAAGTACATCAAAAGGACAAACGGTGTGCTGTATCTAGCAGAAGTACAAAAACAGAAAGTCGGCTTACTCAGTATCAGTAGCAATCCCAAAACCGAACTCAAACTCCTAGCTTGTCAACGGGGTGACCAGAACTGGAGTATTGTCTCGGAGGAGGTAATTCCCACTGATGAAGCAAACAAATTAAACGACGGCGCACTAGTACTGGTGGAGGTGAATCCAAATCGGCAAGTACAGCGGATTCAACAAGCAGGGCGGCCACTAGTAAGTATTTTGCAGAATTTGTCCCGCCAGTTAGAGAAGTATAAGACTAAAGAAGATGAGATTGACCAGTGGAAGCAGTCCCTGACACTGCAGGCACAGGAGTTTAATCGCCGGGAAATGGAAATGGAATCCCGGTTAGAACAACTCCAAGAAATGGAAGATGAGTTTAACCGATTAGAGTTACAAAAACAAGAATTTGAGGTATCCCGTGGGGAGATTGAAAGGTTACAAGCAGAAATTGAGCGCAACCACAAAGAACTAGAAAATGCCTGGAAGCATTTGCACGGTGAGCAACGGCGTATAGAGGAGTTTAAAGCTGATAATAATATCTCAGGGATGATTTTGGATTTCGCCCAAAACCAAAAACTGACTGAGTTACTCAATCGTTTATCCAGTAGTGTTGCCCCCATCGGCACAGTGAGAGAAAATCTCTACTTAGGCTTTGAATTGTTAGAAAGACAGCAAGCCTCCCTTAACCCACACTGGCAACAGATGGAAATACAACGAACTCTAGCTGGGCAAAAACAAGAAGAAGCAGATAATTTAGCTCAAATTTGGCGTTATCGCCAAGAACAGTATCAACAGACACAAACTTCTTTAAATCAGCAAACAACTCAGTTGCATCTCCACAAAGCTAAACTCACTAGTAAACAAGAGTATGCCCGGGCCATTAGAGGGCAACTGCGAAATCAAGAAAATTTATACCTGCAAATTGACTCCCTCGCCGTGCTTTCCAGTTATGAAATTTCCAACCAAGAAGTAGATATAGAGGCTTTGGAGAAAATGCCCCTAGAAGAACTACAAAAGGTAGTACAAGACCTACAAGATAAATTAGCAATAGATTCTAGCTTTGTTCATGACCAAGAACAAGAACTGAATCATAGACAGCAAACCATAGAAGAACTACAAAGAAAAATTGCCCAAGTATCCGACCCAGAGCGAAAAGACTTAGAACTAGAACTAGCAGATGAACAAGACTCCTACGAAATGGCAAACCAATCCTTGGTAGGACAGCGACAGATAATGCTAGAGAGACAGAAATGTTTTAAACAACACGAAATAATCCTTAAACGCCGCCAAGGACAAACCCTAGCCAATCAACTAGCAAGCCACATTGATTTAAGTCCAGTCTTATTACAAGTCGAAAACCAACGCCAACAACTCACCCAAGAATTACGAAAGCTAGAACGGGAAATTGAGCAAATACAGGCTGGATTCGATATAGACCAAGGAATGATTAGCCACCAAAGCAACCAGCTAGAGGAACAACGCCAAGAACTGAAAACCATAGAAGAAAACCTCATTACCTTGCGAACCGCAACGGCTGAAGCTTGGAGTCGAGTCAATTTCTATCAAGACACACTGCGACCAATTCAAGATTCCTTGGATAGCTTAAGACATACATTAAACTTAGCTAGCGAATCATTGGCACGGGTCCAAGAAACTGGTGATTATCAACTGCACACACTAAATGAAATCCGTCAGGTAATTGAGGAATTTACACCTCAGCCAGAACTGTTAGTCTAGCTAAAAACAGATCCAATCCCCTGATACTTGAACTATAGCTCCCCCAGGAAGGGGGTCAGTTTGTGAACGATTTGGGGCAGTAACCAATGCCGTCAATTTTTCAATCTGTTCAAAGTTAGGAGCCTCAGGTAGTATTTCTTGCAACACCTGACGCATCACACGGCGTTGCAGTGCCAGTGGTGCTGTTTTTAATGTCTGCCGATTTAATCTGATTTGCCCCATTTGCATATCCTCTGCCGCTACCCGCAAATTCCGGGCAGCAGACTCTAAATATTCGACCTCCGCTTGCAGTAACTCTGCTGTTTGAGCTAGGGTTAATTCCACTTGGGGATTGAAATTTTCCCGTAAATAGGGCAGAAGCTCCTGACGGATACGGTTGCGGGCGTATCGGCAATCTTGATTAGTAGAATCTTCCCAAATTGGTAAGTAAAAATCTTGGCAAAATTGCCCGGTTTGAGTGCGTGTAATTCCCAGGAGTGGACGCACTAGTATCTCCCCTAACAGGGAACGTCGCCATGTTAGAGACTGCATACCATCAGCACCAGTGCCACGAATTAAATTGTAAAGCAAGGTTTCAGCGCGATCGCTAGCAGTGTGTCCAGTGACGATAGCTGAGTAATTATGGGACTGAGCGATGCTACTAAGAGATTCATAGCGCCAACTGCGGGCTGCCGCTTCACTATTTATGGGTTGAGTAGCTGTAGCTAGATAAAACGGCACCCCCCAAGTTTGGGCTAAATTTTCCACATGGTGGGCATTAGCTTGAGAGTCACTACGCCAGCGATGGTTACAGTGAGCTATACCTAAATGCCAACCCCATTTTGGTTGTAAGTCGATTAATAATTTAATGAGGCACAAAGAATCTTGACCCCCAGACACAGCCACTAATAACCGTTGATGCGGTGTGAATAAGTGACGGGAGCGGATGGTGCGGTGGACTTGGGCGTGGAGGTGAGTCCAGGGGGAGGGAGTCATGGAGTATGAGGCAGTTTTAGAAGAATTAGATAGGATGCAAGGAATTTTAGATTTTAGATTAGAGGAGAACAAATCAATCTCTCCTCTGCTCCCCTGCAAGAACTGCCTTAACCGAATCTGCCACTAATGTAGTTTTTAGTATCTTGTTGCTGAGGGTTGTTAAAAATTACTTCCGTCGCTTCAAACTCCACCAAATAACCGCTCCGACCACCTTTTTCCCCGACTTTGACATTAAAAAATGCTGTCATATCAGCTACCCGTGTAGCTTGTTGCATATTGTGGGTGACAATAATAATTGTGTATTTTTCTTTGAGTTCCTGAATCAAATCTTCAACCCGCAAGGTAGAAATGGGGTCAAGGGCAGAGCAGGGTTCATCCATCAGGATCACTTCTGGTTGAACAGCAATTGCTCTGGCAATGCATAACCGCTGTTGTTGTCCCCCAGATAATGACAGACCACTTTGGTTGAGTTTATCTTTGACTTCATCCCACAGAGCCGCTTGCTTGAGACTCCGTTCTACTAGCTCATCCATATCACCTTTGTAACCGTTGATTTTAGCCCCAAAGGTGATATTTTCTCTAATTGATTTGGGAAATGGGTTTGGTCTTTGAAACACCATCCCAATTCGTCTTCGCACTTCCACCGGATCGATGTCAGGTGCGTAGAGGTTCTTCCCGTAAAAATAAACCTGACCTTCGGCTCTAAATGATTCAATCAGGTCATTGAGTCGATTATAGCAGCGCAGCAGTGTGCTCTTACCACAACCAGAAGGACCAATAAAGGCTGTAACCAGATTTTGAGGGATATTTAGCCAAACATTCTGTACAGCTAGGAAGCTGCCATAGTAGATGTTAAGGTTTTCAGTGCGTAAGATGGGTTCGTTATCTCTACTATGGTGATTTTGTTGAGCTGTCATAGGTAGTTAGGGGTAGGTGCCATTGTGTCTGTGAACTATTTTTAGTTTTTCTGATGGGTCACCCAGCGAGCGATGATGCTTGTAATTAGCACCATTAACACCAATATCAGGGACGCTGCCCAAGCTAGTGATTGCCAGTTGCTGGAGTTAGAGGTAGCGTATGTGTAAACTAGAACAGCAATTGAGGGCGTAGGATTTTTCAACAGACTATCAAAGTCTGGCCAGAAGCCAGAGAAGCCTGCAGTAAATAGTAAAGGTGCAGTTTCTCCTGCGGCTCTAGCAATGGATAGGGTTGCTCCAGTGATAATTGCCGGCAGAGCCGCTGGTAGTACCACCTGGATGACAGTTTGAAAGTTTGTCGCCCCTAGCCCTACTGCTGCTTGGCGTAAATCTTGTGAGACTAACTGTAAAGATTCATCGGTGGTGCGGACTATGATCGGTAACATCACAATTGAGAGGGCCACTCCACCGGCGATCGCGGAACGGGAGCCTAGGCCTAGGTCGCTCAGTGTCAGGACAATGACTACGTAGGCGAATACCCCAGCGATAATTGAGGGAACACCATTAAGGATATTAGTCGCAAAGCGAACCCATCGGGCTACTTTTTCAGAGCCAAACTCTGTCAAATAAATTGCTGCTAAGACCCCAAAGGGAATACTGATGAAAGAGGCGATCGCTACCATCATTATTGTACCCACAATAGCGTTGCCAAAGCCTCCACCGGAATCTACTATTGCATTTGGGGGTAATTCGACTAGGGCTTGCAGACTCAAACTCCCTACACCTCTAATAATTACGTAGACCAGTACTGCTAGCAAAGGTAACAGCACCAGGACTCCACAGATAAAGGCTACCACAGTCATAGCTGTGTTAAATAGGTCCCGGGGCGAAGAGGGAGAACGAGTCAGACTACCGCTGGGATATCCAGGATTTTCGGCTAAATTAGTAGGCATAATTTAACTCCTAAAGGCGCTTGACTCGTAGAACAATATATTCTGCCAAGATGTTGACTATAAGTGTCAAACAAAACAGCACCAAGGCTGCATACATCAAGGCTGCTACTTGCAAACCGTTCGCTTCGGCAAATTGATTTGCTAGGAGGGAAGAAATGGTGTTCGCTGGTGCTAAAAGGGAAAGACTGAAGTTGTTGGAATTACCAATCAACATTGTCACCGCCATTGTTTCTCCCATTGCTCTACCCAGTCCTAGCATTACAGCACTCACAATGCCAGAAAAAGCAGCGGGGATGAGAATTTGGCAGATTGTTTCCCATTGGGTTGCACCTAGCCCCATAGCTGCTTGACGTAAACTGGGGGGCAAGGAAATCAGGGCATCACGGGAAATAGCTGTGATGATGGGCAGGGTCATAATTGCCAAAATCACTCCTGCTGGTAACATTCCTGGTCCTTGATCTGGGGTGTTGAATAGTGGTAAAGCTCCTAGGGGGGAGGCGTTGATGGCATTGCCCAAGCTTCTTAATGGAGGCACCAAAACAAAAATCCCCCAGATCCCATAGACGACACTGGGAATGGCTGCGAGTAGTTCTACCAAAAAGACTAGTATTAACCGCAATTTGGCTGGGAGGAAATTCTCACTCAGTAGTACTGCTGTACCAACACCTACGGGTACAGCTATCAATAGACCAATCAAGGAACTAACTATAGTCCCATAGATTTGTGGCCATACCCCATAAATATCTTGGGGTGGGTTCCAATCTTGGCTAATTAAAAAGCCAATCCCATATTTTTGGATGGCAGGTAAAGCTCTAATTGCCACTAGGAGGGTAATCAGTATTAGCAGTGCGACCACAGCGTAGGCAAAAATCCGCGTCAACCAAATAAAGCTGATATCTGAGAACTTATCTAGTTGGGAGCGGTTTTTGATAGGGGACGGCAAATCAGGATAAGGTGTAGCCATGTATTTTTTCAATCTGGAGAAAATGTGCGGAGCAAACCAGATTATGTTTCTAGGACAAACGATTATTTACCTTTGTCTGCCACGGTTATTTTGTAGTCGGGGCTGATTGTATTGGCCACTGTTGCCACTTGCTCAACCACCTTTTGTGGTAAGGGAATATATCCCAGTTGTTGAGCCTGTTTCTGACCTTCAGTTAAGCCGTACTCAATCATGGCTTCTATGGCTTTGGCTTTGACTGGATCGGGATACTTTTTGTAGGTTAGTAGCCAGGTGTAAGTAACAATGGGGTAGGAATCAGCTCCATCTGGGTCTGTAATGAAGGCTCGGAGATTGGGGGGTAGGGTGACAGCTTCTAGGGTTTTAGCTGCTGATTTGTCATCAGCTACTACAAATTTGCCAGCTTTATTTTCCAGGGCGGCAAACTTAAGTTTGCCTTTAGCATAGCCATATTCGACGTAACCAATTGCCCCTGGGGTTTGAGTGATTTGGGCAGCTACTCCATCGTTGCCCTTGGCTCCAATACCTACGAGCCATTTCACACTTTTGCCCTCACCAACTTTAGTCTTCCACTCTGGGCTAATTGCACTCAAATGTTTGGTAAATACGCCTGTAGTACCGCTACCTTCAGAACGATAGACGACAGATATGGGTTGTTTGGGTAGTTTAGCCCCCTGATTATCCTTGGCAATGGCTGGGTCGTCCCAGGATTTGATTTTGCCGAGAAAGATATCAACGTAAGCTTTTCTAGACAACTTCAGGTCTGGTACATCCGGTAGATTATAGGCTAAGACAATGCTGCCTGCGGTCATTGGCAGCATTAATACCCCTCTATCTGCTGGTACTTTCTTGATTTCGTCATCCTTCATGGCTACATCGCTGGCACCAAAGTCTACTGTGCCTTTAATGACTGCCTCAACTCCGGCACCACTACCTTGGGCGTTGTAGTTGACCTTGAGTTTGGGATATTTTTGGTTAAGGTCCGTAAACCAAGTTTGGTACAGGGGAGCAGGGAACGTCCCACCTACACCATTGAGGGAGACATCTTGGGTCAGTCCGAGTCTGTCTGTGCCCGTAGCAGTTGTGCTAGGAGACTCCGTGGTACTTGGTTTCTCTCCGCCACAAGCAGATAGGCTAATTGCCAGTGCTAGGACTGTGACTGATGCTGTAAGACGATTATTCCTGATAGCGTTGAGGCGTGAAAACATCGCTGTAGTTGCTCATAAACATACAGGTTAGCGTCTTCAAGATACCCTATATAGGGTATATTAAGGTAAACAAAAGGTTAACAAAGCAAGAATACACCTGTGACTTGATCAGCATATTAGGCAGGGATTTAGAGCATACAATCAACCATCTGCCAATGTAGAAGCGATCGCTTTAGGAACATTAATTATGCTCGAGGAGGTTGAATACTATTTATGCTACAAGACGTTATTACGTTAGTAAATTTTTCAATTTGTGGTGTTAAAATTTTCGGTTCTTCGGTTATTTTTATGGAAAACCTGGTTCAAAATCATTGAAAACGTTACCCTGTAAGCGTTTCCTTTAAAATAAGGGGATGATTTTTTATAACCCTTGACCCATAAGGGTTTTGTTATAACCAATCCTCAATCACCATAAAAGGGACGAAAGAGCCAAATTTTCTTCGCACTATCTACAACCCCAAATTTATAAGTCAGAAACCCACGGCTAAAAGCCGTGAGCTTGAAAAAGCTCGAATCTGACCAGACCAAGTACCTCGCGTACTACGTTATGGGCAAGAGTTAAAGACCTACCAAGGGATGCGTAGCTAGTCCCTTGCTCTAGAACCGAACGATTAAACAGGCTTAATGGGTTAAACCAGTGTCGTTTGGATACTACCGACCTATAACATTGTCGAAGCTCACATTACCCCGAAAGGGAGGCTCTTCGGAGCGAAACCATTATGCATACAGGGTTGTAAGATTTGGAATGGTAATTGTCCCATTGAAAGTGCAATACAAAAGTACGCCAAATTGAACAACACCAAGGCGGTAATGGATTAACAAAAAGATTCACTGCGACTAAAGTCGCCGAGTCGTTTCCCTCTCAGGGCTGAAGCCACTGAGTTTCTCACTTACCGAGTTTTCTTATGATATGACTTAACAGTAACCGAGAGAGAAAGTAATATTATATACAGCATAATCATCGGTTAAGGAGGCAGGAGGCAGCTATGAATCCCCCTAAATAAATTTAGGGGATTTAATCAGGACGCTGCATTTCTGGCGCTGCGCGTCTCGAAATACATATATTTTTTGGTTTTTCATGAATAAATTTAGGGGCTTTAAACCCCTTTGGCAGAGGGCAAAAAATCTATTTTCTTCCTCCAGCAACAACAGCAAGAACTGCCCTGAAGCCTTTCTTCGGTAAAAGTCAGGTAGAATTATTTAGCAATACTCAATGTCTCGCATGACGCAGTTTTGAGCAATCCAGGCATTTATGTGATTATTTACAAATAAGCAACGCTCAAAACCCCTGTGAATATCACCTCCGTACAATTACTTTGGTCTATGATCGGCCTACTCCTAACAGTGGGTGGTACTTTCCTACCAGCTTATAGCATCACCTCACCTTGGGATTGGAGTCAGCAAGGACTGAAAACCTTTTCTTTAGGTGTCAGTTACCAAATTAGTGCTGGATTATTGGTGGGTTGTCTAGGAGGGAGAAATGCTGGGGCACTCTCACAAATTGCCTACTTGGTGATGGGACTAACATTATTGCCAGTATTTACTGATGGTGGGGGTATTGGATATGTGAAAGTTTCCCAGTTCGGCTACTTGATAGGCATGATTCCCGGAGCGTGGATTTGCGGCTTTTTGGCCTTTAAAGCTAGCCCTAAACTAGAAACCCTTAGCTTCAGCTGCATCTGTGGCTTGTTAACGATCCACATCTGCGGTATTACTTATTTGGTAATTAGCTATCTTTTACAGTGGAACGGCACAGAAAATTTAACCTTGGCACAAGCAATTATGGGATATTCCTGGTCTAAAATACCTGGACAATTGGCCGTCATTTGCGCTATTAGCGTCATAGCATACGTGCTAAGACACCTCATGTTTTATTAGTTAGGGATGGGGACGAGGAATTTTGGATTAGGGTATCTCTCCCCCTTGCCTCTATGTTTAGAAATTAAATCGGATGGCCATAACTAGTATGCGTTTCAAAAATCGTCTCTTCTGGATTGCTGCCTGCCTAGCTTTTTTGCTAGATCGGCTGACAAAATATTGGGTGGTGAACACATTTAGTTTAGGAGAAACAAAACCACTCCTCCTAGGGATATTTCACCTGACCTACGTAACAAATACTGGAGCAGCGTTTAGTTTGTTCAGCGGCAAAGTAGAATGGTTGCGCTGGCTATCTTTAGGTGTAAGTTTGGTGTTGATAGCTATGGCATTATTAGGGCCGGTGTTAAGTCTATGGGATCAGTTAGGGTATGGCTTGATTCTAAGTGGAGCCGTGGGGAATGGTATTGATCGGTTTATTTTAGGCTATGTGGTAGATTTTTTAGATTTTCGGCTAATTAACTTTGCTGTCTTTAACGTTGCAGATTCTTTTATCACTACTGGTATTATTTGTCTAATAATTGCCTCAGTGCAAAAAACCCCAACAGAAAGCCGCAGATTTCGGTAAGGGGAGAGGAGATGGAGTCCACTCAAGGTATTTTTGTAGGGTCTTTTCCTGTGATCTTGTGGTAGAGGTTTTGAGGCAGGAGGCCACAAGGGATTTATCTATTCTGGTGAATACCTGAACCTTCTGCCTCCTGCAACGGGGTTTTTGGACCTAACAGGAAAAGTCAGATTCTCCTTCTACTCCCCTATCTCCTGATTACCCAGGATTAACCTTAGGTGCTTTCGGCGCTACTGGTACGTTTTGACTACCGGGACTGGGATTGTTATCACCAGGCTTAGTTGTTGGTGCTGTCGTACTGCTAGGAGCATTAGGGTTGATTGCTGTACTACCAGAACAACGGGAATTGAGGGGGAATTGCTCGCACAAAATTTTCATCCCTTCTGGCGACATTTTAATTTCTGTCGGTGAAGTAGGTGAAGTATCAGCCATAGCTACATGAGTAGCGAGTGCCAAAAATATAGCTGTACCAACTAGACTCAGAGAATTTCCCTTCATACTGGAATTAACCTCGACTCATCAGGAACACTTCGCCAATTAAATCAAACTCTGGAGGAGAAAGAATCGTTCTTAATGGAGATGCATAGCCCAAAACAGTCTATTTAGGGCGTTATTCTTGAAACTTAATTGATTATCCTCTCATTCCCTTCTCCTAAACTTGCTATCCATTACCCGGATCTTTCTGAGGACAGTTCTGTTGTTAGTGGTCTGATATTTTCGGGGGAGATACTTTGATTGAGTAAAATAGTGGAAGCCAAGCATCTATAGAACTTCTGTTTGATTTTCCGTACACCTGTAACACCTTTGTTCCCGCTCCCGGTCTAAATAAATATTTTCCTCCTGAGATCAAATCAGAGTCCTATATGATTTAATTTGCTGTCCCCATCCCCTTTGCAAGTCAGCCGATGAGTTCTCCCCAACCCCCGCAAAAGCCACAAACGCTACTAGGTCAACTGACTCAAGCAGTACATACTATTCAAGCTAGGGTGGATTTTTCTAAACTGGCGCTCAAGCCCAATGCCAAAGTACCAGAACTCTGGGTGCAGGATGCGGGGGCGGATAAAGCAGAAATATATCCACTGTTAGGCGATCGCTATATCTTAGGTCGCAGTTCTAAATCCTGTGATATTGTCATCCGTAACCCAGTTGTCAGCCAAATCCATCTCTCACTGTCACGGGATTCTAATCAACGCACCCCTGTATTCGTGATCAAAGATGAAGACTCCACCAATGGAATTTATCGTGGTAAACGTCGGCTTAGTTCCTTAGAACTGCGTCACGGCGATATCTTAACCCTTGGTCCACCAGAACTGGCAGCTTCTGTGCGGTTACAATACCATAACCCACCCCCTTGGTATGTGAAAGCAGCCACTTGGACTGCATATAGTGTGGGTGGGATTAGCACCTTGTTAGTCCTGGCAGTTGGTGTAGAGTGGACGAAATTTTCCGTCAGACCCCTGCCCATAGCTACTCGTGCTCCGGTAATTGTCTATGCCCGTGATGGTATAACTCCCCTACGAGAGCCAAGAACTATTGCTCACTTAGACATGAAAAATCTCTCAGACTTTGGTCCCTATTTACCCTCCGCTGTAGTTGCTTCTGAAGACAGCCGCTACTACTGGCACTTTGGGGTTGATCCTTGGGGAATTTTACGAGCCATTGTCATCAATAGCAAGAGTGGAGATGTACAACAAGGAGCTAGCACTATTACCCAGCAAGTAGCCCGCAGCTTGTTCTATGATTATGTTGGGAGACAAGACTCCCTGGGGCGAAAAGTGCGAGAGGCGATAGTGGCCCTAAAACTAGAAGCTTTTTACAGCAAAAATGAAATTTTGCTGACATATTTAAATCGAGTTTATTTGGGGGGGGACACCTCTGGCTTCGAGGACGCAGCTAAATACTATTTTGGTAAGGATGCTAAAGACTTAACACTGTCACAAGCGGCAACTTTGGTAGGGATTCTCCCTGCTCCTAACGCCTTCGATTTTTGTTCCGAGGGGAAAAATCGCCTCCAAGTAACTGATTACCGGAATCGTGTAATTAAGCGGTTACTGGAGATGGGCAAAATCAGCCAAGAAGATGCTAACCGAGCCAGACGTTCGCCCATCCAAATCGATCCCAAAGTCTGCGAACAACAAGCAAAAACCATCGGGCCCTATTTTTACAGCTATGTATTTCAAGAACTAGAATCAATTCTTGGGGAAGGAGCAGCAAACGAAGGTAACTATATTATTGAAACCGAGCTAGATCCAGGTTTCCAGTCCCAGGCAGAAGTTGCGCTGCGAAATTCCGTGAATACGGCTGGTAAAACTAATAAATTTTCCCAAGGGGCTATCATCACCTTGGACTCCAGCTCAGGGGGGATTTTGGCCATGGTAGGTGGGACTGATTACCGAAAAAGCCAGTTCAATCGGGCAGTTCAAGCCCAAAGGCAACCAGGTTCTACTTTTAAACTCTTTACCTATACCGCAGCAATTGAGCAGGGAATATCCCCGGACAAAACTTATTCCTGTGCCCCTTTAACTTGGGAAGGTTTCACCTATAAACCCTGTCGTATTGGTGCTGATACTAGTTTAGATTTAGCTACAGGGCTAGCACTGTCAGAAAATCCCATTGCCCTCCGCATAGCTCAGGAAATAGGGTTAGATAAAGTAGTGGCTATGGCCAGACGGTTAGGCATCAAATCCCCCCTTGATCAGGTACCTGGTTTAGTCATAGGTCAAAGTGTAGTTAATGTTTTAGAAATGACAGGTGCCTTTGGTACTATTAGCAATCATGGGGTATGGAATCCTCCCCATGCCATTAGCCGGATTCTAGACAGCAGTGACTGTAAAGACCGCAAAGATTTAAAAACTTGCCGTGTGATTTACTCCTTCGACCAAAATCCCAATGGGAATAAGCGAGTACTGACAACAGGTGTTGCTGATGAAATGACAAATCTATTGCACGGTGTCATCACCAGAGGTACTGGTCGCAGTGCTGCTTTAGGGCTAGGAGAAGCAGGTAAAACTGGTACAACCGACAAAGATGTGGATCTCTGGTTTATTGGCTTCATTCCCAGTCGGCAACTAGTAACAGGAATTTGGCTAGGAAATGACAATGATTCCCCAACCTCTGGTAGTAGTGCTCAAGCAGCCCAGTTGTGGGGCAATTATATGCGAAGAATAACTAGATAAGAATACTACCTGTAAACCACGATCCAATACGGTTCGGATCAGAAACGGGGAGAATTGATTGTTCCTCCTATTGTCCTTGTTATAAGCACTTCATAGCCTTAACTGAACCGTATTGAGTACAACCCTTAGCAGAATCCAGGTTGTTTGAGCATTCCTGGATGATTTGGTGGTTACCACCCAGATGGTCCCAGGTATTAAGTGGTATCCAAGCAACATTAGGTAACTTTAAGACAGCTATCCAAGAGGGTAAAATTCTCCTCTATGCTGATTCTGTTTCCCTCCATGGGGATTTGGGCCATGAGGACCCGTCTCAAGTACTTGATTCTACCTTTAGAACCAGCAGGACTGGAGACCAATTCTAGGTGTCGATTAACAGGAAAAAGTTCCAAAATTCTTATGACATAAGGATTAGAAAACTTCCGCCCCCTGCTCCTCCTACCTCCTCTGGGCGGGGAGAATTTAAGCCAGTCGCCTTTTAACCTCCCCAGGTAAATCTTCCAACCCCACCTCCACCTGCTCACCCGTTTTTAAATCCTTGAGGGATGACCTTTGAGCTACTGCTTCCTCGGAGCCAATAATGACGCAAAATTGAATACCTTGTTTTTCTGCCAGTTGAAATTGTTTACCCAGAGGACGCTTATCAAAGGAGGTAACTACATTAATTCCTGCCTGACGTAGCTTTTGAGATACATTTAAATAAATTGGCATCAAATCCTCTTGCAGATTTACTACCATCACCTGGGCTGGGGTGGCAGCAAAAGGGTTGAGAATTCCCCCTTTTAATAACCGACTAATTAAGCGAGTTAAGCCGATGGAAATACCAACACCAGGCATTTTCTCACCAAGAAATACACCTACCAATTCTTCATACCTACCCCCAGAGCAAATACTCCCCAAAGCTTCATGTCCTAATAAGGTGGTCTCGTAAACTGTGCCAGTATAGTAATTCAGACCACGAGCAATAGATAAATCAATACAGAAATTATTTTCTGGTACTCCCAGGTTTCGCACCCCAGTAATTACCGTTTCTAATTCCGTTACGCCCAAATTAAATTGTTCAAATTCCGGTAGATTTTGACCTAAGTACTTGAGTTTGTCTAACACATCACCCACACTGCCATCAATCTTGATAAATTCAATAATTTTGTGGGTTTGATCTAAGGAAATTCCCTCGGCTTCTAATTCTTGCTTGACTTTACTTTCCCCAACTTTTTCTAGGTTATCAATAATCCCAATACAGGATTTAATCTGGTGTTGAGCAATTCCTACCGATTGAAAGAAGCCAGTGAGAACTTTACGGTTATTAATGCGAATGAGAAAGTTACCGATGTTAATCTTAGTAAAGATTTCAGTGATAATTGCTGGCATTTGAGCATCATACAGTAAGCTGAGTTTCTCCCGCCCAACTACATCAATATCACATTGGCGAAACTGCCGGAAACGACCATCTTTTGCCCGTTCTCCCCGAAAAACCATATCTAGTTGATACCGAGCAAAGGGGAAGGTCAATTCATTTAAGTGACGAGCTATATATGCTGCTAAGGGAACCGTTTGGTCGAACTTTAATGCCCTAGCTTCCGAACCAGTTTCACCGGATTTATCCTTTTCAGCTTGCCGATTTGGGGGGAGAATTGGCTCAATGCCATAGATAATATTATCTCCCTGATTCCCTTTAGCTTGTAGCACCTCTAACCGTTCAACTGCTGGGGTTTCAATAGGTGTAAATCCATAGCTTTCAAAAACTTGGCGAATTATATCCAGTAACCATAGCTCTAGTCGCTTTTCCCCAGGGAGAAATTCGGGAAATCCGCTCGGAGTAGAAAAGTTTATTTTGTCGCTTTTACCCATACTTTTGCCTTGTTAACAGGATTTTTACTCTCTTTTTGCTATAGGAATCATATTTTATTTTTGCCGGAAAGTCCGTACACTTCTAGCAATTTTGAATTTTAAATTAAAACTCATCTGCTCTCCCCCCTGTTCAGAACTTATCCTACCTTTTGTTCTTGGATTAGAGTCCGTTGGTAAACTTGATAGTTTTTAAACCACTGCCAAGTGCGAGCGCGATAATTATTGTCGGGACTGATTTGTATCATTTCATATAAGTACATATCGGGAAATGATTTGTAAGCAAACCATAAAATCACCGTCGCATCATCCACTTCCCAAGCCTTACCTTGAAGCCGATCTGTATCAAATAACAGCTTTTTATCTTCATATCTCGCTGGAAAATGATGTTCCTCTTTCTTCCCGTTAGACCAGGTATAGCGGTTAATCTGGTAGTAAGGGTAGGTGCCATCTTCGGGAAATTGGCAACTTAAATGAGATTGATGAGTGTCAAGGATATTTCCTATAGTATCAACTAGAGTATAAGTTCCTACCCAGTCCCCTGCATGACGGACAAGTACTGGCATTCCTTCACGGATGTTGGACATAAAAAGTTCCCTAGTCTAATTCTACTCATAATTAAACCACCAAGGATCATTGACCGAGTTAGTTTTAATTAAAAAAGCTTTTTTCCGCATAAACCGTTTCAGTGCAGCTGCACCGATTCGGGAACCTCCCATACCAGAGAATTTGAATGCATTTTTCTCTCCCTCATACATAATGGCTGTTAATGCAGCATCATTAATACTGATTGCACCCGCCTCTAGCTGTTGTCCGACTTCCAATGCTAATTCCTTCGGCTCGGCAAAGACAGCAGCACTCAACCCATAGATTGAGTCGTTAGCTAGATTTACAGCTTCCTCAATGGAGGAAAAAGGCATAACTGGCATAATCGGGCCAAATGTTTCTTCGGTCATCATTTTCATTGAATGATCAACTTCCGTAATTACTGTCGGACGGCACCACCAACCTCCACCTAATTCCTCAACTTTGCCACCGCAATGAATCACTGCCCCTTTTGACACTGCATCTTGAAGATGCTCGTTAATAATTGCTGCTTGATTTTCCGAAATTATCGGTCCTATTTCCCCACTGTCAATTGTGGGGTAGGCTAGTTGCAAACGAGCGGCTTTAGCTATCAATTGATGGTAGAATTGGGTAAATATAGGTTCAGCCACATAAATTCGCTCAATTGAGAGGCAAGACTGCCCAGTATTCACAACTGCACCCCAGAGAACTGCTGAGGTTGCTAGTTCTAAGTTGGCGGATTCTAATACTATTGCCGGGTCTTTTCCCCCTAGTTCTAGAAAAGCTGGGATAAAGTTTTCAGCCGCCGCCAGCTGATAAAGGGGATAGCAGTGTTTTTTAGGGTTTCCTGCAATAGCTGTGGTGCTAACCCACACCAGCGATCAATGCTAGAGAGGAAAGAGTCAATTTCCAGTACCGATATTGATAATCTCCCTGTATCGGTAACTAAAGCCTCCGTCAGTTCTTCGCGTTCAGATAATACAGCTTGCTTCCATTCTTGTAGGACTTCAATTCTACCGCCTAAACCTAGCTGGTACCAACTAACTTGTGCTCTGCGAATGCGGTTACATTGCTGTGCCAATAGCCTGGGAGGAGGGGGGATAAATATATAGTCAAACTTCCCAGTTCGGGGATTGCGGACTTCAATTGGTTTGGTCATTAGGGGTTGGGGACTCAGGGTCCATTCTTCTACCCCATCTTCCTCTAATCGCTAATCTAAAATCCACAATCTAAAATTTCGACTCCCCCTTAATTAGGGCTTGCTGAATAAGGATAAAACCCGCTTAGGGTAAGGGTTTCAATCTTTTTTAGCCCAAAAAAGTGCAAGATTGTGGCAAATGGATGCCCAAAATGCCTGCACTTGGGTGGAAAATCTGGGGTTGAATCTGAGAAATAACCTCCAAAGCCATCATTTTTAGGTCTGTGTGGCATCTAGATTCCCAATAGGAGAGTTTTTCAGCAGACCCTAATTACCCCCAATTTAACTAGGCGTTCAATGGTGGCTTGCTGTGTCTGGAGGAAGTGTTTGCGGTCTACTTCTGTTTCTAACATCGTATTGGCAGGGTAGAAATGTGACTGGGAGTAACTTTGGGCATATAATTCAAACCGCTGGCGAGAAAGTAAATTAT
>Ga0209208_10000503_pt1 | contig 51012 bp, 45 predicted proteins | sample S1TSphfallax_3_FD_187694 | JGI IMG/M metagenome (GOLD analysis project Ga0209208, IMG submission 187694) | Host-associated microbial communities from peat moss isolated from Minnesota, USA - S1T2_Fd - Sphagnum fallax MG (SPAdes) (version 2) | ecosystem: Host-associated > Plants > Peat moss >... | reverse complement strand
AAAATTTAAAAAAAAAAAAAAAAAAAAAAAAAAAAAAAACTGGTTGGGATGGGGGAATTTAGTGGCAACGGATAAGGAAATTTGCCACGGAAAATTAAACATCCTATTTAATACTGACATCTTTTCCACAGTATCTATTTTAGAAAGAAGCATTTGAAGATATGGTTGAATTATATATATATATCTACCTATCTATATATTGGTCAATTATTTAAATTTATTATATGTATTCATAAATACAATAAATATCAATGTTCATCTCATTTCTAACTTGATAGCAAAATATTATGCTCCAAATACCAAATTAACACAAGAGTGACCTCCCTCAAGGTGTAGTTAACCCTCTAAAAAGCCTTGCACCTTTTAAAGGCTTAAAATTTAACTGTGAAATTTTCTTAAATGTACTTGCTGATGCATTAGACAGGAAAATCAGCCAGTTGTAGATCAACTAGCCATATTTGGCACTGGTTGGCACTGGCTAGCTCACCCCCCTCCCAAAAATATACATTCAACTTTGCTGCAGATTCAAAGAATTGTCGGTTCTGGTTATTTCCAAAATCTTAAAGAACTTTTGATTTTATGAAATAATCCAGAGTTTTATGACCAGTTATTTGATTTTTTTTCAAAATTTTGAGAATTGCAATTACATAATAGAACTGGTAAATTAATTTTTGAGAACCGTAATCAATTTTGATGGTTTCCTGAGTTTGATCCTGTCTTTCGTTTTTTTCCTGAGTGCCTCCAGTGCTAGGATATAGATTTTCACTGCTCCTACCTGCACAGCTACTATAATTCCTCTCGAACCTTTGTGCATTAAATGTACTGAGTTTCAGGATTTCATACTCAGATTTAATCATTTTTTCTTACTTTGCGGATATCATCAAAAGAGGGGCTAGGGGGTGAAAGGAGGCCCAAAACAGGGTGACTTTATGGATATCTCTATTGTCACAACATTTTTTTTAAAATTGTGAGAAAATAAACAGTTTTGGGTCAGGTTCACCACATTTGTATTCCCCATTGCAACAGGTAAGGAAGCTACAGACAGAAATTCTTTTTTTTTTGGACAAGTATTAAAGACTGGTTGCCATTTCATGCCACATCTTCTTGGGATGCTCGCCACTAATGCAAAAGCAACAACTTTAAAAAATAGAAATAAAAACTACTCTGTTGCTGCGCCCTTTTCTTTTTTCCCAAAATAATGAAAATTTCGCCATAAAAACCAAAAAAGAGAAGAAAAAAAACTCAAAGCTGCATATCGGTAGTACGGTTAGTGCTGTTGCTATGGTGTGCAAAGGTGTGCTGCAGTTGCAGTTGCAGCTCTTTTGACGATGGGGCTGCCCTGGCTGTCGTTGCCTCCATTTAGTCTTCACAACAAGCTATCCGTGGCCCTTTCATGCTCTTTGACTCAATGCACTAGTCGTCGTCGTCGACGTGGTCTTTTTTCCGTAAGATTATTCTTCTGACTACCAAGTATTGTGATTTCTTGAGAATCAGTAAAAAAATTGACTGTCGGTGTGTTAATATGCGTCAGTGAACCAGTGATCATCGCACATTTGCAGGCAGCAGTAGTCGCGAGAAGAATCTATTTCTTTCGACTTTGGTGTTCTCGTGCCGCAAGGCTTCTTTTTTTTTTGCTTTGCTTTTTTTGTGTTTTGTTTTATTTCGTTCCTTTTTCTTTTTTTCTTTTTTGCTGGATTTGCAGCACAATGCACATGATGATGACTCCGGCAGAAGAAGGCGCACGAGAAAGTGGCGCAGAAGAAAGGATGATGATACATGTGTATGCATGTCATGGCAAGTTGGCCTCCTTCACAATCACTTGCCACAGCTGTCGTTACGCTGTGCGAGCGGAGCCGCGAACGAGCGACAGATTCAAGCTGCTGCACAGTGATAGCTTAGGGAGTTTCGTGAGTAATAGGAGAGGTAGTTGCTGATGGATTGGTTGTGGTGATCATCACCATCGTCTTATATATTTATTCAGGATTTTGTTTTTGTTCTTTTTGTTCTTTTTTCCTTTTTCCCCATTTTTTTTTCTTGTCCCGTGACTAGGAGAGACCGGGGGAAATTGTGACGTACAAATGTCGTCATGATCTTTTGCTCCTCATGTGCTTTTCGCGAGCATCGATGTAGGGGCGGCTCGACACAGATCTTTGGAAACTCGGAAGATGCCTTCCAGGAAAGCTCTCAATGGCGAGAATAGCTCGCCTCCGGAGCTGTACGATCGACCTTCTGGCGACATGTATCTCTCTCTTTCTCTCTCGCTCTAGTCCTTTGTGGCAGTTTCAAAAATATTAGTTCTAAAGGATCTCGAAGTTTGCGCTGAACACTAGACATATATATACATACTGTTATGGCCTTGAAAGATGCAGAGCAGTTTCCAGAAACTGTCCGGAAACTGCAGCTGATCATGTTGCTTGTGTGGCAAGGGATCATCAATTTGTCCAAGACACTCTGGTAGGCGGTAGGATAATCCAAGCGGTAGGATGAATACGATATATATTGCTGTGAAGAATACTACGCGATCCAGCTCCCTAGAGACAGGTTGATATGATTTCGGAGTCCTGGATGATATATCTAGATAGTACGTTGTTGTCGTTCCAGGTTGAAGATCCTCCTCCTGAGTCCTGCTGCGTTCGTGCTCATGCGTTCGGACTTTGCAGCTCTGCATCTAGTAGATTGAGCTAAGCTTGGAGATATATTAAACAGGTGATTCTGTGATCGACGTAGCCCCATCGCTTGAAGCTTCGGCTACAATGGGACGCGCTCCGTGTTGTGACAAGCAGGGGATCAACAAAGGACCCTGGACTGAAGCAGAGGATAGGATTCTCTCAGCTTACATCAAAGCGCACGGGGCAGGATGCTGGCGAACTCTACCGAAGGCAGCAGGTAATAAAACATCTAAGTATATATCAAAGCAAAGGAACATGCAGAGCTACGTGATCATGATGTGCAAGAACGTCTCTGATCTGCTCTAGAGACTAGAAGCAAGTTTGTCCACTAGTAGCGCTGTGACAAATTAGTGCTGTCAGGCGCATCATTCTGGTGCCGCAAAACGAAATTGCGATTTATCTATGGACCTAGTCTTCTGAAGCCTGCGTGAATTCTGGTAACAACGCTCCGTTAGATCTAGAAGCCTACTGCAGCAGATCTAGCAAGCTTCAAAAGACTTTCACAACCTGAGTGAGAGTGAGGATTAATTCCGATCATTGTATCGAGCTCCGTAGTATGCGTGTCTGCGGGGATTGACTCCAAATTTGTCGAGCTTCGAGCATGCGCACATATTACCGTGTTTTCTTTCCTCTTCGCGGCGCTTTTCAGGCGAAGAAATTAGAGCTCCCTCTATATGCGAAATTCTACGTAATTTGGTGTCGAGAGTCTAAAATTCTATGTGAGGACTTCTGAGATCGATCAAGAAGAATCATATCCACAACAATTGAGCCAAGTTCGTCTAGGATTTCTTCCGTCGTTTTTTCTCTTCCAAAGAAGTCGAGCGTCGTCCTTCCCTTTTTCTTCGTTTGGAATCGATTTAGGAGAGACTGTTTCTGTTTTCCTCTCGTGTTCACAGAAGTAACTCAGATGATCGATGCATATCTTCAAAAGGATAGAACATCAGGTCGTCGGATACAGATTCTTCACAATTGATTCGTGATAAGCTTGGCCGGAACAACCCCGTACTGAATTTGCAAAGAAACATTATGGTGACTCGAGTTTGCGCGTCCATGATATTACTGATGTCAAATTGCGCATCAATCGTCGCTGCAATCTTGTGCTCAGAATCAGTCTAAAGACGCTCTGTAAGGCGCTCGTGTGCGGCTTTCCTCCGTAGATACATTTGATCTTATGTCCTTCGAGGTTTCCAGGGCACTACTGTAGGAACTGTAGGATCTTGATCTTGTCATTGAAACATTTTCTTTCTTCTCCTGCAGGATTGGCAAGATGCGGGAAGAGTTCCCGGTTGCGTTGGATCAATTACCTACGCCCCGATCTCAAGCGCGGCAACATCTCCCCTGATGAAGACGATCTCATCATTACTTTGCATTCCCTGCTAGGAAACAGGTACGACCTCCTTTTCTCTAGATTACATCGCTCGCAGTTCTTTTCCTCGGTTCCGATTTTTTCTTGGTTCAGATTCCTAAATTTGCTTCTGCAAGCAAGAATCTGTGCATTCACTACTGGCGGTCTTGGAAGTGACAATCCTTCCGAGCCACCTTGGTGTTGATTATTCCGCTTCAGTTTTTCTGATAGAAATCGAACGCACTGTTCATGAATAAAACAAGTTCTCAAAAAGCGCAAGGATTCTGTGAAGAAATCAATGTCGTCATGTTGCAGAAGCTCCTCAATTCTTAACCAGAATAGCGAAGAATTGAGGCTAGAATTGAGAACCACGTTGGTGCAATCAGGAAGACATATGTATCATTGTCTATGGGAGTAGTGAACTTTGTGAGATGATTAGTGATGTACTGCTGCCTGCTGCAATTTGCAAATCATTTGTGCAAATTTTCTTAGTTTGTATTTTTCCAGCCTTCGCAACTCCAAAGAATGATAAGACAATCTTGAGCTTCATGATGATGCCTGGCAATGGGGTTTGAGCAAACTGATTGCAACACATATGTTGTTATGCCCTGGCTGTTGATGTTGTAATGCAGGTGGTCACTGATTGCTGGTCGAATACCTGGGCGTACAGATAATGAGATCAAGAATTACTGGAACACGCATCTGAAGCGCAAGCTCAAGAGCATGGGGCTTGATCCCTCTGGGAAGCACAAGCTGCCATCCTTTCCCTTCTTCTCCACCTCTTCAACAACTTCTCTGGCACAAGAGAATTCTTCTTCACATGTCAATCAAGCCCCCAAAGATGAATCTTCTCTGGAGCCAGAAGAAGAAACCCCCCATGTCCTGCATCAAAATAATTCATCTCCTTCCAGTTTGACAAGTCCGCCACAGTTTCATGATATCAAGGAAATAAAAAAGGACCGACTCTCCATCATGATGAGGACTGCTCAAGTTATGGCCACCCACTCCACCATGAGGACTGCCACCCACAACTCCACAGAAGCCGATCAATCCAAGGCCTTGAGTTTTGGAAATTTCAGTTCAGAGGAAGATTCTGATCGCAGCAGCTCCCTGATTCCAGATCCAGGACAAGCTGCTGTGGCTGCAAGATCAAGCTGGGAGCCAACTCTTGAGAATATTGTGAAAGCAGCTCAGGGCCAAGCACCCTTATACCCAAGCTCGCCAGATAGTGTTCTTTCAACATGCAAAGGATTGCACAAAGACTTGAATCATCACAAATCACAGGCAAGTCTAGTAGCACCTGGTCACAGTATACCACAAATGGTAGTAGCTGGTGCAACCTCAATGGAGATCACGCAAGTTCCACTTCATCATCATCTTCCAGTCAGGTCTAACTCAAACCCTTTAGGCATCATGGTCAGCGAATACAACATGCCTTCAACTTGCTCCACCGATTTCAGTACCGATGCAAGTTCTTTAGCTGAGCAGAATTACTCATCATCGTGGAACAACAGCACATGTATTGAATTAGTGCATTCAGAATCCAGCTCAGGGTTTTATAGAAATGATGCATCATTCAACTGTAATGATTCAGATTCAGGCTACTTCAACAAAAGTATTAGTGGGGAATCTCTTAGAGGAGGAGCAGCAGCAGCAACAACTGTCTTGGATTCTGCTGCAGCTGCTGCTCCTGCTGATCAGGACCCTTATTACACCCTAATGGCAAATCTAAGTAGCTTGAAGTACACAAACACAGATCAACTCAGTTCCATTAGCAGCAGTGGCAGCAGCCACTGTGGTGGCTACTCCTCCCCACTAGAAAATTTGTTTTCCCCATTTCCAGACTACACACCCGACAGCGATGATTTGCAGCATGAGATGCAGGCGTCATTGCTTGGAGATCATGCTTGGGGAGGCAACTTACAGCCATCACATAGTAGTATGGATTTTCTCAGCAACGATGATAGCTTGTGGGAGCCTTGCATAATGTGACTGACAAGGGAGAGATATGGAGACACAGACAGAGACACAGAGAAGTCATCATCAATAGCTGCTGAAGGGAAATGAAATCATACAGCCACTGAGGAAATCCATTAGTGCTTGCATCAATAACTTGTTTTATAATGCATGCGGGTCCATTTTTGCTATGAGAGGGAAAAAGAAAAATTCATGGTGAGGAGGAGATTTCTGAATTGTTTTTTTTGTAAAGGAAAGAGTAGGATACAGATTTAAGATGTTGCTACTATTTGAGAAATCCCGATTGGGGATTTAATTTGTACATTGGTAAAATCTTGGTTTCGGTTCTCAACTACGGTGTATATGAATTTGACATTGATGAGATTGAAGTTAGTGCAAAGCAGTTCTGAAATCCAGAACTGCAAATTCTGCAATGAGCAGTAAATATGCAAATTCTGCAATGAGCACATATATTCTGCAGATTGTAGTTGTTGGTTTCATCTTGAGATAAATTTGTCTGAAACAAATTACAAACGGTGAATGTTCTCTGGTGTGTGTGCATGATATGTGTGCATGAGATTCAATGATATGTCATTTAATAGCACATATCATGGAATCTCATGCAATCATGGAATATGATGAAAATCTGTGTTGTCAAAAACAAGGAACGTAATCTTGAGAAGGAGACAAATGAGCTTTTGGTGAATTGGGCATTTGGCATTAAGGACATTCTTTGATCTGAGAGGGTCTAGTCTAGTTAGACTTGAAGCATGTTCAACTCCTCGGTGGGCCTAAGTCAAGAGGCAAGTACTAAGCTTTTGGGTGGAGTGTCTATCTTGAGCTCTACTGCAGCAGCATCAGGTGGAAACTCAAATAGGGGATTGGACCCACCTGCAACAGAGGCGAATAGGTTTTTTTCTGTTGGATTTGTGGAAGCTTCTGGAAACTGCTCCTCCTCCTATAGTCTCAATAGTTATTCCTCAGCCTACAATTTCTAGTCCTCCTTTGGGTTCTTGGCTTTTGAGTCTGCCTGCGGTAATGGACCCTCAAACAAACCTTTACAAATAAAATCACTGCACTTGGCTTCATTCACAAAACACACCTTCAAGAACCTCTTAGTATTACCATTACCTAATATTTCTTTTTAATTTACAGGTGACTTTCATGAATGAATGCTGGATGTGAAGCATTTTTATATTTCAGGATCATTTTAAAAGTAAATTCAGGTGATTCTCATGAATGTTTTTTGGGGAGGGGGGCAGGTATCGTGCATTTTTAGTCAATAGAGATAGATTTTAAACATGAATCAGGTTTCAGCATGTAGAAAATATTACATGATATAAGAGTTTACACCTGCATGACACCCAAATTGTTGACAATGAAGAGAAAAGGTATATATAATATTCACTTCTAGATGTCATATTTTGTTGCTGGTTGAAAATAAGTAGCTTCTTTGGAGGGTCATCTGGCTGCTGTTTCTGACAGTAATATCTTGACCACCAAGAAACAAAGGTGACAAATATTGTAGTACCTTGACCATTGTGGCATCTTCTTGACAAAAAAATTTTCCCCTCATTTTTTCACTTCAACAAGAAAATAAAATTTAATTTAATTTAATTTAAATCCTGAAATTTCTCATTTTTCACTTCGACAATAAAAAAATAAAAATTTCCTGAAATTTCTATGGATGAGGTTATCCAAAACAAAAAAATGCCAAGTATTTTTGCACTACTTGCAACACCAAGCTTTAGGGCAAGCAGTCAATTGTCATGTCAAGCAAATTTCTAGAACTTTCAGCATTGTGAGCAGCAGCCAATTTTGAGAAAAATCAGCATCTATTCAAAATAATTCTATTACTGCTCAAATGGCAAAGGTACTATGGTGTACATAAAGAGGTACCTATGTATACCATAGTACCTGGGCCACTTCAAACACTAATTATATTATTTTCAGAAATGTTGAAATTTTCAAAAAATATTTTTTTTCGAGGATCAAATGGAATATTTGAGTATATATTATTTGTTGAAATGGAAATCTCAAAATTAATTAATTATTCAACAAACATGAGTCCAAATCACCAAGGTGAACTATACAGTACTTATTTATATATGTATGTATGTACAATGTATGTATGTATGTGTGTGTTAGTCTTAGATGAACACGCAAAGGTTAAGTCTTGTGAGTGCAGGTGCACACTTAAGTCAAAAAGATACTTCTCAAGAGATCGGACAATTTTTTTCCCTCGAAGTACACAGCAACAGACATAGGTGTGAAGAAAAAGAAAAGGACTTCTTAACAGTACAGCTTACTCTTTGAATGTGTTTCCATTGGTCCTGTTCTGTCCTACATCTTCTCCTGCAAATAAACAAATGAAAGGAAAGAAACTCTGGACACATTTGAAGTTTCTTCAAAACACAACATCATCCAAAAAACCCTTGCATAATTGGTTATACTAACACTATCAACTGTTACAGAGATGAACTTGTGAATTAAGTTACAGAGAGAAAACTCCGCATGGGTTTCTTTGCAAGTAGATTCTGTAGCATACCATAATTACTTCTTTGGAAGTCTTTCAAGTTTCCATACCCCAAGTGCAACCACAAGCAAAATCTTCTTTTGGTCCAATGATATAGGGATCATGAGAAGAGAGTCATTAGCTGAAAATGCAGATCCTGTGACATCCATGGGGTTGAATAATTTCCAGTTGGCAAGGTTCTCCAACTGTGCGGATTTATTTGCCCACCACAGAGTTGTTGTACATGGGTTTGCCCTTGTTGAATGGAGAGAACACAAAAAGGTCTCAGAAGAGGAGGAAGATTATATGTCTAGGAACTCTGTTGTTTGAAATGTTGTTCTTTGGAGGATTACATGTCCATTCTGATCTTTGAGCATAGCACTCTGGATTCAGAATGCAATAGCACACCTACATACTGGACTTCACGATATAGTTCATCTCACCAGAATTCTTCAGTCTTCAAAGTATGCTCCTTTAAACCCAGAACCCCGTACTCCTCACATGCAACTCCACTTTAGCAGAGTAACCAACCCCATCATGTACTACTACCCCCCATCATGTTTGTTGCAAATTCAGGGATGAAACCACATTTTATGCAAGTCATGATGTTACAGCACAATGCTCCCCAATCCGGAACATGTCATTTACACATCCCCTTCCCTCTCCTTCTCCTCCACCAGAAAACGAAAAGAAACAATCCAACAAACCAAACCAAAACCAAAGCAAAGAGACTTACAGGTTTAGGGTTTAGGGTTTTGGTGGATTCAGCAAACATGAATTCTTCCTCCTTCCTTCTCCTTCTCCAGCCTCTGACATTAAGAAGAACCCATTCATGCATGCTGCAATAATGTCAACAACTGGAGCAATTTTGCACCCAATTCCCAAAGAAATCGCTTGTAGGAAAACCTAAATGCATCAAGGTCAAAAGCAGACATGGTCCTCACATACCCTCCCATGCTCTCAAAGTGTGGAGGTACTTCACAAGTGTCTGAAGGGAAAGCAAAAGTTTGCAGAAGAGAGAACTGAATTCGGTAGTGACTGAGAGTTTTTGACAGAAAAAAAAGATCTGCAACAAAACAGAGAGGAATGGGTGAGAGAATTTTTCAAGGAAGGATCTGCAACAAGAGAAAATGTGAAGGAACGCTGAGGATGGTTGACAGAGCAGTTCGAGGAGAAGAACAAGAACAAGAGAAGAAGAAAAGAAGAAGAGATTTGGAGGGAATCGCTATTCTTGCATGGTTGCCTTCAGGTTCAGTCTCGGGTCATTTTATTCACCCAGCATCTTCCACTTGCTTGGGACTCTTCGGCACTGGTAAGGATGGATTCCTGCCTGCCTGCCCACCCATTTGCTGCATCATCATCATCATCATCTCCAGAACCAAGTTCACTGAGAATCAAACTGTGGGTGCTTGGGTTTCTTTTCTTTTTCTCTTGTTTTTGGGTCGCTTAGGGTTTAGCGATGGGTGGTTAGCATTTGATTCTGACTCCACAATCCCACAATCACTTGTTGCAGAGATACCATGTGAGAGAGAATGCAGCCGAGGCGAAGATCACCGGTTGCTGAATTTCACCATCCTGGATTTTACTGTATGTTTTCTTTCTGACTGTTTTTTCCCCCCATGTTTCTCTCCCTCTCTCCCTAGTTTTAGGCTTGCTGCAGGGTTTAGTGGGGTTTCAACTCTTGAAGGAAGGTTGGTTCATCTTGCTCTTCTTGCATTTCCTCTTGTTGTTCTCTCTCTCTCTCTCTCTCTCTCTCTCTCTGCTCGTGCTTTCCTCTGGGCAGCCTTTTTCTGGACAGAGAGGAGTAGGGTTTTAGGCATTTCCACTGATCAGGTTTTACAACTGAGGCAAAACCAAGGCAGGTAAAGCACCAGCACCAGCAAGGGTTTTGCATGATCTGCAGTTTTCTCAAATCCTGAGAAGCAACTAACGTTGAAATGTAGACTGCAATCCAGAGTCACGGCAATCCAGCAACCTAAACCCTAAACCGCAAGCCAAAGAATCTCTTCATTGAAATGATGTGAATGAGACACAAAATGGGTGCAGCAACTGCAACCTGCACTCTGGCAGAAATTCCAATGTCTTAGGCAAAGATTGTCACACTGCTTTGATGTGGTCTCAGGCTGCTTTGATGTGGTGGTCTCATTGTTGCCAAACATTGCTTACCATCTTATTAACCAGAAACTAGCTCTCTTCCTGAAGGGTTTTTTTTTGGTGAATGACCAGACTGAAAGGAGTAGTTGAGTCAATGTGAGGAAATATGACAGCTGTGAGTATGAAATCCTGTGGACAAAAGTTCTTGTTGTTCAAGGTTCTTTGATGTTGGTTCTGGACAATTTAGCAATTTTGCTGCAACAGAAGTTTCCCTTCAAGATCAACACCACTGACAGCAATTTTTTCTTTTTCATACGGATGTGGAAGCAATTGTGGGAGTAGTTTGTGATGATGTTTTGTGTGTAAATGTAGACAAGGAAAGAGACATCTGTTGTGGTTGAGCGCAGGGGACTGGATGCAGCTCGCCTCTCCAGTGCCTGTGATATCCATGGGTATAGTTTTAGCTTTCCTACAATCTCCACCCAAATTTCCTTCATCCCTGCAAATGGTGCACTTTGATTTGCAGTTTGATTATTTGAAAGCTGAGCGCATGTGTTTCTTTTAGAATGTGACTGGTAGTACTGGATCCAGCACCTCTCAACTGCTGAGGTTTGAATGTGGGAAAATGCAGATGGGAAGAGGAGTTAGTTCGAGGGACAGGCAATCCTCAAGGAGTTGGGGACCAGCTACCGGTCATTTCATTTGAGTGTGAAACACTCAAGGCAGATAACAAAGCTGAACATTGCATAAAACAGTTCTTCCCATCTTTGCTAGGACTTGATGCTGTTGGTAAGGCCACAAAATCTTTTTTCTCTCAATTTCTTTTCCAAAGGAATTTTTTTCTCCCAGTTTCATTCTGGAAGCTATACAGTGAGACCCAACTGCAGGATCGTCAAGAAGCTGCAGGATCAAGTGATTCCACAAAACCAACAACTCCACTTTAGTTTCAATGATCACACAATTGGCTTGAAAACTTACTATCCTTGTTTGTGTTGCAGTAAACATTGGGACGATGACAATTAAGGGACTTAAGCTTGATGCCAGCAGCAGTGTTTTAGTGGATCCTCCCTATGCAGCTGAAGCCCATGCCTGTACCAAGGATCTCAATCTGGAACCTGTTACCAAGAGGGCTAACATGGATCTCTGGAAATTAGTGGATGAGGAGCTGAAGGCTGAGGGGCTTACTGTTGACAACAACAATGTCAGAAAGGAGATCTCATCACTACTAGAGACTGAGCAAAATATCAATGAAGTCACAGTTCTTCCATTCAACAACAGTTCCAACACACTTGAATCTGATTTAACCAAGTCTGAGAAACCAGGTGATGATCTATGGAGTTTTTAGGTGATAAGATCTTAAGCAAACAGTGGTTGTTACTCGGATTTCAGCAATGCACAATTTTACAGCTCTCTCTTGATTTTGCTTGAATAGAGATACAATGACTCTTGGTTCCACAGCAAACTCATAGTTTCGAAACTTCTGTGATCATTGTCTGTTGAGAAAAATAACAAACCCACATTTCCTTCTTGATCAGTCAATCAATCTACAATGTTGAGGTGCCTGTTTATGAACTTCAACAAGAAAAATAGATGCTCACCTATGGTTGAAATCTTCCTGCAAAGTAAGATTATTTTTCAACTAAGATTTTAATCTGATTGTTGTTTGCTTGCATGGTGGAAATGACTTCTGGCTGAAAACAAGATCCAGAAATGGTGTGCACTTGTTTTGGGGCACCTTTAAGTGAAGTCAGTGGGGGATCAGTAAGGGCAACTAGTCGTTGCAATTCATGATGAAGGTGATGGTCTAATACTTTGCATTGCAACACTGACAAGGTTATGAATGGACCCATTGATTGTAATTTCGGTTTTCATTTCAGTGGAACTGATGACATAATGGGTACTTCGCTAAAATAAAAGAAAAAAATCAACTGGAAGAGAGTTATCCTTGTCCAAAATGTTCAACCACAATTGTTATAAGATCAACCAGTGTGGCCTGTGCTGTTGGCCCAAGTGTTACCACGTCCTCAATTGATATTTCCTTCCAAAACCTGGTTTTTGGAATTTATTTGAATTTTCACAGCAGAAATCACTTAAAAATCAACATCTCCCACATTCTGAATCCAAATCTTACCAAAAAATTCCATTAAATCCTGCTCATTAAGATCTTTTCAACAACACCAAAGGCACACTCCAATTCCTCTGAAATTTTTAGCTAGAATTTAATTTAATTTTCAGTGAAGAAATCATTCAATATTCAAGAACTTTTGCACCGCAAGTCCAAATGTCATGGAACAAAGCCCATGCACCCCTCCTTGTCAAGAGCTTTCCAAAGACACCAAGAACACAATCTGAAGCATCCCAGATCAGTGGATCTCATAACTACAAAACAAAACAGAACAAACTACCTTCATCGATAGATGTTCCTTACATGCCATTTCTTCTATGTCTAATTCCCCTCAATGCACTCTTTGCAATTTGATGTCACTACCTCCTTGTCATTATCAAGTGCAAAAATTAAAGACAATTAATTATCTTAAAGTATTCTAAAAAGCAAACACTAGTAAATCACTAAGACAAGTGATGTGCACTTGGCAATTATTGCCTTTCCATCAATTTGTCCACCATTGTTAGAAAGTTGTTCTCAAAATCTTGGTGAATGTTATGTGTAAGATTTGACATGCAATTAGTCAAGGTACAATGAATGCTTGCCTATAAGCCTTGTCAAAAGCCCCTAATCACAATGTTCCACTCTTCAACAATGAAGGTTAAGTTACATTATGGGTGTAGGCTATATTGCTATGTCTTCATCCTCCTCCATTTCATTGTCTTGGTTTTTTTACTCTTTTCTCTTTTGTGACACTTTTGGTAGGAAGAGTTAGGGTTGTGTCACCATCATCAAATCAAAGGAAAGACATTATGTTTCATACTAGATTATGATATTACTGCACCATGTTTACCTTGAACTATCTATTGGGATGTAAGAACATGGGAGCATGGTTTAAATCGCATAAGAATAAACTCATTTTTTATATATCATCTTCCATTTTTCAAGAGTAATGAGATTTTCCACATTGTACACAACCTATATATTGAAAATAAATCCTTTGTTATAGAATTTTGAAGACTTGATTCACAATTTAACTCATTAGTCTTTGAAGAAATATGGACCTTAATATGTTAAATTATTTGAAATACTTCTTCATCCACAACATTTTGCTATGCCTTTATTGTTTGCTCCAATTTTATTCCTACCACTCTACATGCCTATGTTCAAAGAAACCAATGTGATAGATAGATGTGTCAACTCTATTTTTTATAAATCTTTCCACACCATTGATGATTGAATCATTTTGAAAACAACTTTACACTTAAGTAAGTATTTTGCTTTGTCACCTTTCAATTATTTAATTGGAAAATATGTTGAATACATATAGTATGTTGAGAATATAGTAATTTTATCACATGATCTTACCATGTTGAGTTGCATCTTCATCATTCTTCACAATTTCAAATATTGAAACTAAATTTTAAATAAATGTATGGTATCAAAATTTCATGTAAGAAAAAAATTATAATTAAATTTAAAGTGGCTTCAATAATGTGCATATTATAAAACTAAATAATAATAAGGTGGGGGGGGGATCCTTTGCTTAATAGAAAAATCTACAAAGTCAAAACCCATTCCACCCTTCATAAATTGGGCTTCCATCTACCCTTTCGACAACCAATAATTAAAGTCCTTCTATATATTAAAAAACCGAACCCCCAAAGTGATCATGAAATAACATTAAATGCACAACATTGTAGTACATGGGTAGTTTTGGCATAAATTTAAAAATATATATTTTCTTAAAAAATTTATGAACCTTTTATATTGAAAATTCCAAAAAAATCAAATTTGAAAACAACTAGAAAAAAAGCCTTTAATGTTATAAATTGAAACATTATTATTGAACAAATCATGACAACCATAATGAAAGGAAAATGAAAAAATGAAGGAAGATTGGAAATGAAAATCCTAAGAACATGTAACATGAAATGTAGGTCACATCATGCACATCTATGGTTTTAAACTTGTGAAGCCTTAAAGGTGGACTCATTCCCAAAATATGGGGCTTGAGATGGAGCAGTAACCAAATTTGACTTCGCGTTAAAGTCTCCCGTTCATGGCTCTATATGCATTGTAAACCACAAAACCTTTACATAAACTTAAACATATGTAGATCACAAGGCATAAGAAAGGAGGGTTCTTACACATGCATATACATGTAAAATCCTTCCCATTTTTAAAGAGTAGGCTTATCCTTTTTCTTTTATAAAAAGGGCTATAAAAAAAAAACAAGGTTGTGCAATTAGCACACAACCCACTATTCTATAGATATTGAACTATTAATTCATTGAACACACAACAAATGTGAAAGTGCATTCAACCAAATGCAAAATGTATAGATGTTCAACACAATGTTTTCATAACAATTGTTGTCAAAGATGTCAATGCTATGGAGTTCATTCATTTGAATGTTCTTCCATGACTTGTATTAAACTTGTACTTAACTTTTAGTTTAGTTTCAATTCACTCTTGATTAACTTTCAATTCAATTTTAATTCAATTCTAGTTGATTCTTAGTTCACTCTAAGTTAAGTCTTACTTCACTTCTAATTAACTCTTATTCCATTTATAATTAACTTATAATTCACTCTTAGTTAACTTTCAATTCATTATTAGTTAAGTCTTATTCCACTTTTAGTTGAATATTAGTTCATTCATAATTCACACATGGGTGCACATGGGGTACACATGGGACACACATTAACGCACATGGGTGAACATGGGGCACATGTAGACTGCAAGTTTCTTGAGAAACCTCTTTGAATTAGATGCCCAATAGGTATAAAGGTAGAATTTCCCATTACTTTTAGTTCGTTCAACACCAATTTTGTGTACATTTTCTTGTTATAACCTTATTATATCTATTCTTTGCAATAAAATTTTGTTGGATTCTTATTTACACATGTCATGTTCTTGTTTTTGTTTTTCTTGTTTCATGATCTAAATTTGGAACTAAACATGCCTTTTTTTTCATTTTGGTTAAAAAACCATGTAATCTTGGTAGTTTTCATGCTTGTGACAATTGCATCAAGTCCAATAATCATGTTAAATTAAAAATATTCATCACAACAACATGAATTTAAGTGATCTGGTAAATCAAATCCCTCTGAACATCACTTTGGTGGCTATCATGGTCTTTTCCACATCAAGAATCTGTTTAATCCCATGACAAATTCCCAACAATCCCAATGAATAATCCGCAAGAAAATTCACAAAGAACTCTTTGGATATGTGTATTTTTGGTCTCCCAAACTCAATTTGATACCCAAACCCATAACTCCCCAAAGATCCCAACATTAAAGAGTTTAGTTCGCTCAAACTTCCTTGGATTTCACTATGCACTACTAATACTTTCATTAACCCAAATTCTTGGTGTCAATTGTTATAGACCAACCTTTAAGTCCCCTAAGGTTTTTCATTATATCCACCGAATACACAAACATTTTCATATTGTTCTATTACATGGTTCCTAAATGTTGATTTGAGTGTGGAACGAAAGAGTAACAAAGTCTCTACAAAACTTAAACAATGTTAACAACAAATGCCTAATCTTTAAAACAACAAAACATGCTCGAAAAAAACTATTGAAAGACTACACCCTTAGCTTTAAAGAAACTTCTACCTTTTATCCACTCCATCACCTTCCCTTCATTACATTCACTAGCCATACTTCCCATTAAGCTCCCACCATCACCAAAATCCATTAAGCACAAGAGAACAACCCACCATCGTAGTTGCCATACATTATTAATCTTCCCAGCTTAACTCCACGACATCCTATCAATAGACAAACAAAATAATTCATACCCTTTCAAGAGCAAAAGAGGCCACCATCAACTACCCCTATTTTTGTGTTTTTCATATTTCAACATATTGTTTTGTCTCCATTAAGTCATCATCCAACAAATATTTTCATCCAGACTTCCCTTCATCTTACATATTTAACATCTCCCTTTTAAATTTAAATGTGTCCCACAACTTATGTTAGCTACAATTCAAGATAATACAACTACATAACCTTCCTTGGATGTTCCCATTCCTGTTTGTTCTTACCTTGTATAAAACACTTCTGCCCACTATCATCGTTTTCATTGTCCTATTCATCCACATAACCAACAAAGAGATAAGGTCCTTCCAAATTCCTAATTAATGATTTTTTTAATCTTGTTTCTTCATCTTGACAAGGTCAAGCCTAGGTTGAAAACCAAAAAACATTATTTTCCCTTTCATAAAGCATAAATCTTCTTATGTTATATTTGAGCAATTTCATTATTCCCCAAGACTATTTTGTGTAATTTTGCAATCAATTCCAATTTTGTAATCATTTGTTCAATTAAATATTCAATGCTTAGTTCCTCATAAAAAAATTGTGTCAACTAGCTTAGGTTATTGTCAATTTTCAATCTCGACATACATCTAATCAAAATCGTGAACGAAAAAAATTTGTGTTTGCTTAAATTCCATAGCAATATCCAAATAACACCCTTAGTAGTTGAAAATCCCATATCTTTGCATTGTCATGTAATGTGGACATAACACTAATACCATGTTTGATCATCTTAATCAATTTTTCTACCATTTCATTACACCAAGGCCATTAAGGTGTTGTATATTACTAATGTATACCATATACTTTACACAAATTGTCAAACTCTACACACCACTCACCACCATTATATGTGAAGATGAGTTTTGGTACCCCATATTTGCAAATGATGTATTTTTCAAAAAACTTGGCAACTGCCTTGGCTTCACACCGCTTCAAATAGTGGTCAATTGCCATCAAAATGTATTTATTTCCTTGCTTGGTGTCAAATGCTACTATGTAAAATCACTAACTTGGAACTAGGAGGGACCTTGCCTCTTTGAGAAATTGAACTAGGAACCTTTTTTGTCTTTTTCATATTTCGTCATATTGTTTTTCTCCATTAGGTCATCATCCAACAAACAAGTTCATCCAAACTTCCCTTCATCCTACAAGGCATTCACAACTATAAGGTGACCTCTAAATATAGTATGAAAATTTGCAAGTTATTTATGACTCTACAATGGCCACTTTGGTTTAATTTTTGAAACTAATGTATGTGGTTGTAAATGTCATTGAAAATTTCAAAACTAGTGGTATCCCAAAGAATCTATTGAGCCAATTTTTAATTATTGCATTGAATGTGGAGGATAATAACATGGGGTCACCAAATTTTGTTTTGGAAGGCAAGAACCTTGACAAATAAAAAATTCAATATAATTTTTGAAACATAAAAAGGAGTATATATATATTACAATCATTTTGCAAATGGTTATGGGTTCAATTCACTACTAGGATTTGAATATTATAACCAATGTTGGCCGAATATTAAAAATTGATAATCTTGAGTCCAATAGGTTTAGGGCAGGTTATTGAAAACCAATTGATTACGTACCAATTTTTTTTGAAGCAAAATAATAATCCTACCCTCCTAATATGAATTTTGGAAATACATGTCCATATTTAATTGATATGGTATCAATTAAAGAAAAAATTAATACCCTACCTATATAAAGGAATGAAAGATTTGCCTACCAACTAGGTGAGTTATTTCTAATCCGTAAATACCTTTTGCATGTAACACTTAAACTTTTTTCTATAACTTCGTTTTCAATTGCAATGGGGAACCTTCCGTAGTTGTTCCAATTGTTGTTTATTTAAGTTCTTTTCTTGCTTGCCTCCATGCCTTGTTGTACAACCTGATCATTTAAACCCTAAAACTTACCTTGGCATTATTTTAGGTGGTTTCCATATTGGGTATTTTGAAATATTAGCCCTTTTTATAATGGCTAGGTATTAAAAGGTTTTCAACATATATATTCTATTTTATAGACATGTGTAAAAGTTGCCAATGTATTACAATATTGGATTGTTAATTTTATGATCAACTAATCAACATATTATTGATTACTTGTGGAGTTTTTTCATTGACTTAAATTTTCTCATTTTTAACAACTTTCATTTTTTTCAATTCACAAATGCAAGTCATAAGCATACATAAACTTCGTAAGACAAAACAATAATTCAAGCACCCAAGCAAATCAACAATGCATTCACATCAATGTTAACAAATTGGCATAGGACGACCACCTTGTTAGAATTTGCTTTCATCATTTCAATATATATTTGATTAATATTAACACATTTTAGATGTAAGTGAGGCCATGTTTTGTGTGGTAGTAATGTGTTAAGTATTTGTTGCAAGGCATTAGTTTCTTGTGGTTTGTTATTTGTGATTGGAAACCAATTCAATATAGATAAAGTTTTAATTTTTTTGTGTTTTGGGGCATAGGAGGAGGTTATTTCAATGTTGTGGCTCTAAAGTCTCATCTTTTGTGTTTTTTCATTTTGACAAATAAAATATTCCCAAAGATTCAATGTTTCCTTTGTCAATTTAAAAAAATTAAAAAGTATGAAAATTTCAACCTTTTAAAAAATAGTATAATTAATGTTGAAACTACCAAAGGTATTATTGTATATTAGAAGAAATTATCAAATAACTTGAGACTATAAAATAATGGAAAATGATATAAAAAGTTCATGATTGATGAAAAAGACTATGTGATTCAAAGTTTTATAATGTCAATTTAAAATTCCATAATTAAATAATAATATTATTAAAATGTTGAAGGAAAACAAATTGTATAAAGTTGAAGACAATATCATTTTTAATGTACAAATAAATGAGAACTGTGATTAATTTTAAAACATTTCAAAGAACATCCTGAATCATTTTTAAATAAAAATAAACTAAACTAAATCTCTGAATTTTAATTTTATGATCATTTTTATAAAAAAAATCTATGTTCATTTTAATTTATGATCATTTTTTTAATGTGAAAAGTTAAATTTAACTTCATTTTAAAAGGAAATTTTTCAAAGGGTATGTGAAAAAGAGGTAAATACATTGTAAAGGAGGTGGAGGTTTTGAAAAGGTATTTGAAAAATAAAAATATTGGTAAAGCTAAAGCTACTGTGTGTTTTTATATCCATGTAGGCGGTAGGGAAGGCAATGAGGTAGTTAGACTTCGAAGATTCATTTATAGGGTGCGCAAAATAATGGCATAATGTCATGGATGGCTTGAAGTTGTAAACTTTGAATAAATCCAAAGAATAACAAAATTTTATTTGATAATTTGAAAATCACCTAATTTCAACATAACCTTAACATTTGTACCCATGGACATTTTGCACATGGAAGAAAATTAATGCTCAATTACCAAAAGTACCCAATTTTGAAAGCAAAAATAAATTGATTTGCCAAAATGTTGTTTTACCTTTATGGTTCATATTGCCTTCATATGAAAGATGGACATTTGTTTTTTTAATGATGGGTTAAAGTCCATATCCAAGATTCTAAAGTTCAAAAAGGAAAAAACAAGAGAAAACAATATAAATCAATGTCCAATTTGAACAGACCACATATATTAGAAACAATGTAGAATATAAAAATTACACAATAAAATGTAAATAGAAATATTTAATTTTGAAATTTATTTAATATATAAAATATTATTGTAGCTCTTTTAAAATTTATTTTTCCAATAGAAATTATTTAGGGAAACTCTTCAAAAATTATTTCAACAGCAATAAAGCCTTAAATTTAGTCATGTATGTATGAAAAATGCCCATGTCCACATGCGAATTTCTGTACACCAATTGGGATGGCCTTTTTCCTATTGTTGAATTGAACCCACGACCCCTTAGCCCATGAGACTAGCCACTAGACTAGCCTGGCTCCATGCCTCCACCCGGGACACCCGGCGAAGCACCGGCCGGAGGTGGCAAACCGCCGGCACACACCCCACCCCGCCCCCCACCAACTTAGGATTTCAGCCTCTAGGGTTTCCAAGGGTTTTGCGAGCTTCTTCTTAGGGTTTTAGCCTCAAGGGTTTTGCGAGCTTTTCCGATTCCGACCACGCTTCACTCTTTGGCGTCCAAGCTCTCTAAGATTTTTGCGAGATTTTGGAAGCTTGGATCAAGATCTGTTGCCAGGGATGCTGGCTAGAACATGCGGAGAGGGTGGTATGCGCAGGTTGCTGCACAAAGCAGCAACGGCGGCAGCTGCCGTGGCCGGCAGCGCGCGAGCTCCTCCCCTGGAACGTAGTCTGCGGACCTTGGCTGGTAGCAGCAGTGGTGGCGTTTCCGGAGCTGCTCCTATTTTCGGTGCCGTTTCTTTACTGCGAGCATGGGCGATGGAAGCGAGTTGTCGTCGGATGAGTTCGGCGGTGGAGACAACGGACGACTCCTTGCTATCGCACTGGCCGCTCCAGGAGGAGACGACTTTGTTCGAGAAGGTGACGATCGGGAAGGGTCCGGCGCGTCACTCGGAGGAAGAAGTCTTTGTTGACAGTTTCGAGGAGGAGTCGCCGGTGCTGTCGGAGAAGAAGAAGAAGCAGAGACCGGGGAAAAGCGACGTGGATGAGTTGGCGATCGACAGCCTTGGTCTCTCTGCTGAAGTCGTCGATGCTCTTGCTAAGCGTGGAATCACTCGTCTCTTTCCTATTCAGGTTTTGTACCTTCTCCCATGGCATTGATCGATGGAATTCATTGTGTTCCCGTATGTGAAGCTCTTGTATTACTGCCTTCTCTCTCCTCTAGGGTTTTGTTGAGCTATGAAGCACCATGGCTAAGAGTTCCCTGTTTTTACGAGTCTTGTGACAGAAACTCAGTACATTAGCCAATCTTTGACAGTAATCTGTAGAGAGGCAAGACAATGTTGAGATTCACATCGACTTTGCAATCCAGTTCTTATGCGCCCAATTCTATAAAGCTTGAATTCTGCAATCTGGGTGGATTATGTCTTCAGATCGTCTCACAGCAATGTCATAACACTCTCTTAAGACATATTTCCATTAGGCTGCTGTGATCACAGATTTTGCAATCACATCAGCTTTCCATTATGTTTTTTCAAGTATCTATTCTCACAGTCATCTCACAGCTCTACCAATCAAGCATTGCCCAATTGCAGGAACTGTGAGAGCTGTGAGTCAAACTGTGACTCATCTTACAATGACATTGGTCCTTTTTTTCATGAGAACATGTTTTCCCAGAGTTCCTAACATGATTAAGTACATAGTTTCACTATAGTTGCAGCTCTCCAATGGAAAGTGACTGTCCCTGTAGCAAGAAACAAGGCCCAATGGCAGTGGCTTTCCATTAGGCTGCTGTGATCACAGCACAGATCATAGCAGCCTAATGGAAAGAGACCCTTACATGTCTTGTTCTAGTTTTACAAGCCCATCAAAGACTAAGGATGTGGATGTTGGTGGTAGTCTGTATGGGATAGAGCATTGTACTTGGTTCTTCAGACATTTGTTCATGATTGGCACACTAATGGCAGCTTGATTTGACACTTTACAGAGGGCTGTTCTGGAGCCTGCAATGAGAGGGCGTGATCTCATTGCTCGTGCAAAGACTGGCACTGGCAAAACCCTTGCCTTTGGTATTCCCATTATCCGGCATATTGTGGATGAGAACGAGATGAACAACCAGGCTGCCAGGTCTGCTCTTTTTGGGTCCAGTTTGTTGTGTTGAGAGATTGCTACTACACAGGTGGTGTTTTGCCACATTCATATTATTCATAGGTTTGGCATTTGTGGGATGACTCTCTTGACCTATCTCTGTGAGTCCTTGCTCTGCTGCTTGAATCTATAAGTCTTTCTCACTGGGAACTTGTTTCTTCCCAATTATGAGATTCAGTGTCTTTTGTTCTTACCATTTTATATAACGTTGTGGTAATTTCTGGATGGGTGTACACAGTCAATTTGGGAGGACCCCACGAGCATTGGTTCTGGCACCCACTCGAGAGCTAGCAAAGCAAGTGGAACGTGAATTCATGGAGTCAGCACCTATGCTTTCCACAATTTGTGTGTATGGGGGTGTGTCTATCTCAACACAGCAGCGGCAGCTGCAACGAGGTGTGGACATTGCAGTGGGGACCCCTGGCCGCATCATCGATCTCATTGATCGGGGCTCCTTGAATCTCCAGGATGTGCGATTCTTGGTGCTGGATGAGGCTGATCAAATGTTAGCAGTTGGATTTGAGGAAGATGTGGAACGTATATTGGAACAGCTCCCAAAGAAGCGGCAGGGGATGCTATTCTCAGCTACTATGCCTGCATGGGTTAAAAATCTTTCTCGGAAGTATTTACATGATGCCTTGACTATTGACCTGGTATGCTCCTGTCTTACAAAGACAAATTGTGGTAATTGACATTTACGCCAGATGTTTCAACATGATGTGGTCTGTGTGATGAGTTCCCTAGAGTATGTCAAGTTCTTACTGAAACTGTGAGGAGGTGTTTAGGTTTCTAGCTTTGTCAGGGGGCAAGATTCCCTATGGTAAAATGCTTTATGGCAGGGAACTCCTAAACTAATGGATGTGTTTGGTAGGTGGGAGATGATGATGCAAAATTGGCAGAAGGCATCAGAATCTTTGCTATTCCCATACCAGCAGCTGCAAAGCGAGCTATTCTCACCGACCTTATTACGGTATGTATAGACTTAGTCTGTATGGTGCTATTGGATAGAATCTCCTTCTCCTGGGTGTAGCCACTTTCTTAGTAGTGGGTGTTGAGCCTTTCTCATGGTGGCCTGACGTAGGAATATATTTTCTTGTTGGTATGTTGAGATATATTTTTGGCATGCTATTTAGATGTACTATCTTGATGTGGAGTGCAAATTGTTATACTGGTTGGTGTGCCAGGTGTATGGCAAAGGAGGAAAGACAATTGTGTTCACACAAACAAAACGTGATGCAGATGATGTTGCATTGGCAATGGGGCGCATACTGGGTTGTGAAGCCCTACATGGTGACATCAGTCAAACTCAGAGGGAGAAAACACTGGATGCTTTTCGTGAAGGCAAGATCACAGTGCTAGTAGCCACTGATGTTGCAGCTCGTGGTCTTGATGTTCCCAATGTTGATCTGGTTTGCATCTACCCACTCAGTCCATGGTACTTTTGGTTGAAGCCTGTTGATTGATGATTTTTGTCACAGTTTCCTTTCATCCAAGAATTAAACGTGCAACTTTTCAGTCGTGTGCCACAGCAGTAGAGAATAAGTGTCATGGTACTGATACAAATGTGGGTTTGGCAGGTGATTCACTTTGAGAAGCCCAATGATGCTGAAACTTTTGTACATCGAACAGGCCGTACAGGACGTGCAGGCAAGAAAGGCACTGCAATCCTTATGTATACTGACCAGGAAATGCGTACCATGCGGTTGATAGAGAGGGAGATAGGGTGCAAGTTTGAGCAGATTGGACTCCCAGCTGTCAAGGATGTTATGCGTGCCAGTAATGAGCAGGTGATACACTTAATCAAGCATGTGAACCCTGATTTGGCAAAGGAATTTCTTGAAACTGCTGAATCACTTTTGGAGGAGCAGGGCCCAAATTCTTTTGCAGCAGCCCTTGCACACATGAGCGGCTTCAGTCAGCTTCCTCCCAGCCGCTCTCTTCTCACTCATGAGCCTGTATGTCACAACTTCTCCTTTTCTGATACTTATTTTTTAATCTTTCCCAAATCATGAAAGTCACAAGACCTGGATAAATGTGTCCTTCAACTGAGATTGTATTGGCTGCTGGGGAGGGAAGTGGAGCATTGAATGAAAGCTCTGCATAGCACAGATAAGAAGCAGGCTAGTTCTGAGGTTCCGTAGTAATGCTTTGGGCTTTGGTGAGATGTTATGGCAGCATGGTTTTGCTGCTCAGAGGCCAGGGGCTGGCAAAGGTCTCCTCTTAATAGCACTGGCTCTATGACAACTATATGGTTCTGATGGTAGAGCTGCAAACCTGGGTTGTTGTACCTGAATTCCAGGGGAAGACAACATTGCGGGTGGTACGAACAGGGAGCCGTTCAGGGCAGCCAATCTCTGCACGTGTTGTGAGTGGAATGTTATCAAGCATTTATCCACCAGCAGCTGACAATGTTGGAAAAATCTGCATTATTGATGATCCAAATGTGAGTTATAAACTTTCAGTCCTCATCATGTTATTGTCTCAGAAACATCTTAAACAAACTCCAGACTTGCTTGATATTGATTCATTTGAAATGGTCTTGCTTGGACTGACATTTCAATGTATCTGGAGAGTGTGCAGGTGGATGGTGCTGTTTTTGACTTGCCTGAGGATGTGGCAAAGGAACTTCTATCCAAGCCAACAAGACCCGGTGATGTCTTGGATGTACCCCACAAGGTTAGTCCCTAAAGATAGCATGTCTAGCTCTAGTGTTGAACAGGTAGAGCATGCAGTAGTCAGATTCTTTACTTCTGGTGCCATTTTCAGCTACTTCCTGAGAATGTATCACTGTTTCTGCTGGAGTAGAATGTATTGCTGTGGCACTGTCCAGATCTGGCGTTTAAGTTTTTTGAATGACCGTGTCCATGGCTTTGGTCAACCCTTGCATGTTGAGCATTTAGGCCTAACAAAAGACATGTGTTTGATGATACAGCTTCCAAGGCTGCAGATGGACGAACTACGATCTCGTTCTGACATGTATGGCCGCTTTTCTCAAGATGGAGGCAGACAGCGTTCCTTTGACAGCAGGGGAAGCCAAGGTGGGAACAGGGGAGACAGATTTGGGGACAGGGATAGATCTAACAGATTTTCTTCTGGTGGCTCAGATCGGGGTGGAAGGTAAATATTGTTCTGATCTTTCAAACTACTTACAAGACTGTTTGCTTGCAATGCCCAATTTGTTTCATGAAGATCCAAAGGGAATAAGTTTGTGTGTTTTGACGAGGTTGTGAAGCAAGATCTTAATATGCCTAGCTGCAAAACATTACCCAGTCAGGCAACCCCTGTGCAGCAGTGTCATATATTGGGTTCTGTTGTTGCATCCTGAGGAATCAGAACTGGAGGCAGCAAGAACTGACAGGGAATTTTTCTGGAACTCTTTGACAGAGGGAATTCATTTTCAGGAACCTGCCATGTCTGCAACCAACCAGGGCATCGTGCCTCAGAATGTCCAAAAAAGCGGAGCTCAGTTCTACGGGAGTGGGGCCTTAACTAGTACAATTGCTCATTCTAACTAGTACAAGCTGAACTAGGTCAAATGGAATCCAATATACAGGCCAGGTTGATGAATGCAGTGCATAATCCCAAAATTTTCTTAGGCATCTCTAGGCACTGAAGTCCACTTTGTTGTGCTCAATGCTGGATGATTCCTGAGGTTGACCATTTAGGTGCAGACACTTAATTGTAACATTGAATGCAAAGCATCTCACAGGGGCATCAAGAAGCAGTGCAAGGAGTGAGAGCCTGTTACAAGAAGCTAAATCTTGCACTTTCATACAGATATGATATATGAATTCCCCTCAGTAGGCCATAGTTGGTGAAGCATTGTTCACAGCAGGAATATATGTGGCAAACCTTTTCTTTTGCCAGTATTTTCCATTGATTTATTTCAATAGAATGCTCTGCAACTGATAATGATCAAATGCTGTGCTTATTGATTCACACAATCTTACTGACATGTAACAAGATGTGTTGGAAGCCCTTGCTCTGTTTTCCTTTATCTTAGAACTATAGAATGTTCACATGTCCTGAGGTTGTCAAGCTGTATGAAAGAAATCTTTGAGGATAGAGCTATCTGCCATTCTTACACAGCAGAGATCAATTGAGAACATGATTGACTTGTTTGAATGTATTTGGGGATTATTCATGAACATGATGTTACTTTGTTGTGGTCACTGAGTATTCAGAACTTGGATGTGGCCCTCAGAATATTGCTTTTCAGCTTGGTTGTTCGGTGTTCTCTCTGTGAGAACTGGAGAAAGCTCATCTGATTTGGGCTATAGTGATTGAGAAGTGTTTGATTTCTGGTCTTGTGATTTCATGGTCATTTGTTTACTTGCTCTTCTTTTCATGGACAGCTGGAGAATGCAGTAGTACTTCAGTGCTATACAAAGTGGTTTCCTGCAGATATGACTTCCTGAGCACCAAAGGAGGCAAGGATTCATCAAGGATCTATTATGTGAACATCTTGAGGGCATGTCCTGTGCTTTGATGACTTAAAACACCTCTGTTTCTTACAGAAAAAATCAAGGTAATGTATGTGCTACTGATACGGGGCTGACCAAATAGTGTATTGGAAATTAGATTAGGTGAAGGGGTCCCTGTTTTGCATTTGTCACGTTTGCTTTTACCTTTTGACAAACATGTGAGATCATGGAGTTAAAAGTTGCAGACTTGTATAAAGAGCAGTTCTCAAGACTTGTGTATCGTGGGTTCAAATCATTCAGGTGTGTGTTTCAAAAGCTTCAGGACTTTCAACAAGGAGACAAGGATACAATGGTCAGATATGCTATGTTCAATCTGAAGGTTGTATTATTAAGGTTCAAAGTAACTGGAACATTGTCACCCCTGGTGCAAAAATGCTTTCCAACTGGACTTGGACTAAATAATGGATGATCTTAGTCATGGATTTGTTTTCATGTTTTCGTCTTATCTGACCTTTTTGCAAAATATCAGGATTGAACTGGTCACAGAATGCATCCTAATATATAGCTTGGTTTCTAATAAATTTTTTAGTATTTTTGTGTGTGAGTTTCTTGACCGGTCTTTATATAAGTTGCACCATGTGAGCCTGGTGCCAACCAACATTGAATTTTTTCTGTTTTTTGAAAGTTTGACTTGTGAATCAACTAATTGCAAACTATGGAGTGTAGATTTTATGAACAGCTTTTAATCATTGGACATCCAAATTGCCTTGGCTTGTATTTAATTTGGCTCCAAGCATGAGTAGGTTGAGATGCTGATACTCTGACTTGTAATCATTTATTTGTGTTAGTCCTAATTTTTGGTCTTCTTTTAACCAATAAATGAATGTACCATAGTGACAAACATTCTTTTGTTTAGGTGGAAGGTAAGCAACACATGAAACTACTTCAATTTGACAAAAAAAAGGGTACAAAACTGGGAAATTTTGAAATAATTGAATATTTCAAAATAAAGTCCTTTATATTAGTCATGACACCATGATCATGACACAAGGCTTCAACATTCAGTGAAGTTGTTAGGATCATTTCTACTTCATAATCACCCATGATTCATGGGCAATTAGTTTGTGGGTGATTAGTTGGTGCCATGTGTTCATTTCAAAGTATGTTTCAAAGTGTATTGCTAAACTTTGAGGTGCATAGCTAGTTGGTTGGTTGCAATGTTATGGAGCAATTCTCATTACCTAATCAACCACTTTTTGAAAAGCTTCTTCAAACGACCCCACTTGTAGACCATATTGTTATGGGTCCATTTGACCTTATTCTAGATTTTCATTGACTCTTTGCCACATTGCAACATGCTATGTTATGAAATAGCATACGTCGTGTTGTTTATACTACCGCACTTTTAGACCCTATTATTATGGGTCCATTTGACTATATTCTATACTTTCATTGTCTCTTTGTGGCATTGTGACACGTTATGTTATGAAATAGCATATGTTATATTGTTTATTTCATGTTATGAAACTTTGTGTACCTATTTAAATGTACTCCATTCCATTAGAATGAAAATAAGAAGCTGAAGCTCACCATACTCAAAATAGACGTGTACTTAGGACCGTCACACATGAAAATGTTGGTCTTGGGTCTTGGACAAGGGAACTCTGCAAATTGCTCCAGGGCACATGGGGTTGAACAATTTCTTCAGCATCTGGAACTGCTAACTCTTCTATGGGATAATGGAACTTGGTTGGAGTCTAGTCAGCAATGGATTAAGAGTGTGTGATACTAGTAGTTTACTGTATGCAAAACAGGAGCAGCTTCAACACATTTCTGTTGAATAATTAATTAATTTAAAACATTCCATGTTGGAAAATAGAAGGTTCCTGAAAATTTCAAGAGATAATTATTTTCCTTCACAAAATTCTGTTCTTTTAGGAATAAATATTTTGAAAATTTTAACTTTTTTACCAGTTATAATTTGTGTTAAAAGAAAAAAAAACCTGGGCCCCCTTTTTTCTTTTGAGGGAGGGCGGGGTGTCGATTTTTTCTTATTTCCAATGTGTTCCCATAAAGTTCTCACTGCGTTCTTATCAAGTTTCCAATGCATTCTCAACATGTTCCCAATAGCTCCTCATTTTATCCCATATCCTTTGCCCTAAGTTTTACTCTTGTAATCTATATAGCCAGCCCAAGATGAAACTACGACATATCAATTTTAGGCCTGTCCAGAGTGGATTAATTGTTTTGGTAATGGGCTTATCAAAGATGCCCATCACAAAAGGCAAAAAAATTGAAATTTGGGGTCCCCACAATTACTTGATAGAAACACTTTTGACCTTGGTCTAGCAAAGCATAAAGACCTGCTTGAATTTTTTTGGTGTAGTGGAGTGGGCCTTAACTGAGTGCATGAGGGCAGGGATTTTGATAACCCTAATTGTCTATCCTATTTTCATTTCTCTAAGGAAAGAATGTTGGACCTGTCACCCAGATGTCTCAAGAACCTATGAGTCATTTTTTTTTCAAGTGTAGGTACTCGATAAGTGTCTACACAAGTAAGCCTTCACTTAACATGGGTGGCTAAATGTTTGCGATATGCAAGGTGGATGTGCTATGATTTTTTTTTTAATTGAAGAGTGGCTATGATGGCATGTTTTCATGCAAATGTTTACAAAAGTGATTACAACAGCAAGTGTGATCAACAGAACCGGTGATAAGTGTGTTGCCAAATAAATGTATTTGGCTATGAGGGTCTTGCAATGCAGTACATTTGGCAAAATAAAACACCAACAAAAGTCTGAAATCTCCTATAAAGTTAATGATAACTTAATAAATATATTAAACTAAATACTGTAGTACCTTGGCGGATTGGGCACACTAATGTCAAATAATTAATTGACGTTCAGTTTCCTGGTTTGGCGCCTATCTTTTTAATTCTGAAAAATTCAATAGTAAACAATAACATTATTGGAAGGTACATTCATTTGTAATGACTTGAATTGCTTTTTGTGGTTAAGTGGCCCATACTCAGTTGTCTCCAGTCCTGACGTTCTAGAGATCAAACTCTTGCAAGTTTGGAAAACTTTTAGAAATTTTGACATATAAAAAATAAATTTATAAAGTTTTCAGAAAATTTATGCCAAAGCCGCCAAGGTACTACAATATTAAGTACTAATTGCGAATTGCAATCCACATATCTCTCTCAGAAACTACATTTGCAAAGTTCAGATTGCTATAGCTTCCAATTCTATCATATTGATACTGTTGTTACATTGTTGTTGCCATCCAAGATGTTGACTTCCTACAAACAACCAACTTGCATTGTGCATTATTTTTCAAGCATAAATAAGATCCTTAAAAAGGATTTGAACCCCAACCCTTTGAAAGGTGTTGCCCATCATAACTCAAGGCTTACCTTCACCTAAATGACAAAACGTAATTAAAATATAAACTCAAAACATTTGCAAAAAAAATAATTCAAGTTTCAAATGAAGATGCAACCTTGGATAGATCTACAAACATATTAAACTACTAAATTGAAAATGGACACCTTTGTGAGGAGCATCCACAAAATAGAAACTTGGCATGGACAACATTAGAACCCTAGGAGCTAACTTGAAGAAATTGTCACCTTTTTTCATTACTTCAATATCAATCATTCAACCAAAAGCAAAAACTCAATACTCATCTATAATCATTCACTCATCCTTCCCAGAAGCTCATATAGAAGTAATGCATGTTGTGAAAAGGTAAAAAGCCATTAGAAACACACAAACACAAATCGAACATGTAATGTGAAAGAGGAAAAATGCAAACAAAAATTCATTTAAACATTTTTTCTTAAATAGTTTATATATTCAAAAAGTTGGCACAATTTTATCTAATTTTCCAACCTAGTTGCAACCCATAATACTTCAAAAAAACCTCCAACTTCCAAGAACTTATGTTAACTACACATTTGTGCAATAATGGATTTTGCCATTCTACTTGGCAATGACCCAATCATAAGGAAAACTTTGGAAAGTAAATAAATGTTGATTAAAAAACCGAGAGCACAAAAGTCCAAATGTGTGCTCACACTATTTCACAACTTATTCTTCATGAAACTAAAAATATTGAATGTTTGGTTGTTTTCATCTAAACTAAGAACTTGGACAATGGCAATCTCAACCAACTTTATGTATTCCAAAAGCTTGTGGTTGAGGATGGGAAATGAAAAGACTTTGTGCCAAAGCTTTGTAAGTGGATCTAAGTCATTCTCTTTTCACAAAACTACTTCAAAATTATGCAACATAATCTTCTTGAAAAAACTAGATTGCAACATAAATTTCTAACTTGAAAGTAAAGTGGGAACAATTTGCCCATATTCACCCACCTTACAAAGCACACAAAAAATGGCCTTCACCATACCCAACTAAAAATAAAACCTCTCCTCCATTTCATTTGGATTCATAACCCAAAAACATGGATAAACAACTCCAAGAGCAATCATGATTTCATGCTTTGATAATCACTTTTCAAGTTCTAAAACAATGCCCCAAGTTGCACCCTCACATTTTTCTTTCATTTTATTCATTGCCATGTTGAAGGCAACCTTGGTGACATGTCAAGGAAATATAACACCATCCAAGTAAGAATAGGAAACTTATGTCTAGAAAAAGATAATGAAAAATATATATCATTTTCCTTTGCATTTAGATTAGAATACCAATTCATGGGCCAGTTCTTATTGGTCAAAGTCCTAATCACATTGAAATTGTCAAATGTTGGATCTTCAAAGTTTGTGAATGGGGGTCATAATAAAATTTGCAAAGTTCATGTTGGGCTAACTTCACATCATCCACAAAGTCACACAACAAAAATGTTTCTTCCTTATGCAATTTTGATTAAGGTATACATACACTTTAGCAATGGAAGAATACAAAGCACCTTAAAACAAAGTCCACATTAAAAAAACACAAATTCTTGAATGCAAAATCATTCTTCATATTTTCAATGTGCATCTTAATAACAGATGGGTGATATTCAACATATGTACCTTTTTTATTGGGAAAAACATGTTGATCCAAAGGCTTAAATCACATTATTCAACAACTTGTTGCCTTTGTTATTGAGGAAATCAACCAACATTTGAAATTCTACAAATTTATTTGGGTCGTGAGCAAAAATGGAATACAAGTTTTGCAAAATACCTTCCAGCTGATGCATAAGAAGGAGATCCAATAAAGTGACAACAAGGTTATTTTTGTTGACAAAACAATGAATACTAGTAAAAAAATGGCACAACTTTCTTTTTGAATTACAAGGTAACATTTGTTTAATTGCCTTGGAAGACATTATCACCATCACAACCCATTTTCACCAACTTTCTTCCCAACTCTTCCAACACCAAGCCCCCAAGATCAATCATGCAGTTTAGCATTAAAAATATATATATTATTAGAAGTGGCAAATGAACCTATTGCCTCAACATAAAAGAGGATTGGAATTTTTTATACCACTTTCTAGGACTGAATTTTTTTCCAACTTTTGATGCAAAAACTAACTTGTCAAGAAGAACTCAAAAATCAATAAATAAATAATAATTTCTAACAACTTGGGACTAAAAGTTAGAAGTTATGTTTTTTTGGCAATAGCTTACCTCTTTGAAAAGTCTAAAAAGGAAGTTCCACTTTTAAAATAATACAAAACACACACAAAAATTGGAAATAAAACATTGTTGCAAACAATACAATTATTGATAATTTGTTTATTGCCCAATAATTACCACAATGTGGTTTTACAATGTTGTAATATTATTTCCATTACTATAAAAGGTTGGTTACTTTACCACAACCTTGGATTTAGTCTAACAAAAAATAGTTTGCCCTTTTGCAACCATAAATCCAAGAGTAAAATGAAGTTATTTCCTATTACACTTCATGAAGATAACTAAATAAACAATGCACAAAGTGTTTCACATTGACACTCCAGTTCTCCATTTCACAAATCACACATATATCAAAAGGTTTTCCTTTTCCAATCAATTTTAAACACACCTCCAACTTCTTTCCCAACTTCTCCTCCAGTAACCACATTAAAAAATGCAATAGGGGGAAATATCCTCCTTGAGGGATTTCCACCCACTATTACAAACCACATATTTTCCTACTTTCCTACCTCCATCTTAGTATTTTCTTAAGTTAACTCAAATGAAGTGGCAAGGTAGGTCACTTCCCCACCTTCTAAAACCATTAAATCTAATATTTTCACTACTTAGTGAAATTTAAATTCCTACAAAATATTTCACACTATTGTAACAACATATTTGCATTTCACATGCATATGTTCACTATTCCTATCTTAAGTATCAACAAACTTAACACTACCATTCATTCCAAGATCATATTCATGGTTATGGTTATTGCATATAACCAGAATTTGCACTTCAAAATACATTGTAAAAAACTCCATAAACAAGATTACAATTAATTTTATCATAATATGATACTACAAAAAATTCATTGTATAAATATGTGTTTCTCTATATTACTAAAAACATCTCTCAAAATTATAACATAGTTCCATGTTTTGTTGAAAAAAATCCAAAACAACACTTCGAATCTATGTTATATCCAAAATAAAATATGTGGTTTTTTTATTGCAAGTACTTATAGCTTCTACTATTTTCCAAAAGAAAAATTCATTGTCTCATCCTCCTCTTTATCTTGTTCTCCAAAACTCTAACCTTTTGAACCATCTCAAGTCACATCATCATGATCAAAACAATAAGAATTCAAAATTCAAACTAACAAAACTCCCTAATCAATTCCTATCTTAATTGCGTTGTTCATCCAAAATCGCATACTCATCCTATCCCCTTAACATTACCCCCTCTGTACTTTGGATTTTGTCCTTGAAATCCTTGTAAAATGATAGAAAAGAAATAAGAATATTATATATCCTTTCAAACATTTGTTTCCCCTACTATAGTTCTATAATCCCAATCTACACAAAAACTAGTGGTTCTATATTTACATTTTGTTCTTCATTTTTAATCTCCTCCCCCACTAATTTAGTTTGTGGTTCTATTTCCAAATGTTGTATCTTGGATATTGTTTCTTCTGGTGTTAGAATAGCCTCCACCTTTTTCATGTTCTTGAATTCCTTTTGATTTTTTTCTTCTTGACCCTTTCTTCTAAGGTCACGTGGTATCTTTGGTTGTACCTCCTCCTCCTGAGCTACTACACTTCTGAGGTCCTATGATTCTTAAGTCTATATTTCTTCCTCTTGAGTTGTTCCATCGGGCCCTGCTTTTGTTTCTTCATCACGGCCCAATACCTCTATATTAATTGGACTGCCACATATGAAATTTGGAAAATTCTTTTCATAAGCTTCCAACTTGTATCGCAAAATTCTTTCATCAACTCTATGTTGAATCAGATTCTTCTCCAACTCCTTTGTAAAATATTCCTCTACAACCTCCCACCATTCTTTAAGTTTTTCCCTCATCTTGTTCTTCGTCCTCACCATGGTATAATACTACATTTGTTCATAATCCTCTAGTCTTTTCTTAATACTAGCTAGATCCAAACTCGTCTTTTGTTCATGTGCCCTTTCCAACTATGCTTGCATTTGCTATAAAGTTTTCTAATACTCCTTGTTTTCCACTAATTGCTATCTTTCCGCCTCTATTTTCTTTGTTTTAAGCTCCTCAAACTACAACAAATATACATTCTTCAAATTTATCAATTCCAAATCTGTCAGAACATTCTCCTTCTCCTTCTTTTCTTAAGTCAATGGTTTCACCTGACTATCCAAAGCTTCATGTTATTTTTTATGAAGAAACAATGCCTATGTCCACTTCCTCTTTATGGTTTCCCATATTTTAGCCTTTAGCCTTAATTTCTACAGTTCTTCATCCTACAACTTCAACCATGTTGTGCTACCCTTGAGCTCCTCATTTTCATCTTATAATTTCTTAATGAGCACTTTATTTTTCTACTAAGGTTCTACCATGATCTTCCTCCAATTTCCACATTACGTTTATACCCCTTCTAAAAATCTCTCTCCTTATCCAAGTCCTCCTATAACATTGCCTTCTCCTTCTCCCCCATAGCCAATATGTTTTTCAAAGTATTCACTTCTATAGTCAAATTCCCCATATTCATATTCATAATTGCCATGGTTTGAAATAACTCAAGTACTTTATTTGCTTTAATTACTTATGGAGTTACCTCTTCCATAAACTTTGGTGTACTTGTTTATGTTGTAGGATCTCCAAATCCTTCTATAAATGATCCCAACTCATGTACCACTATTCTTCCTAGTTCAAATTCAAATGGGAATCCTTATGTAGATTCTAGCCTATTAGGTGGTACCTATAATTCCACTTGTTTAAACTCTCCAAAAGCAAGTTGTGTCACCACTCCCTCCATTTGCAATTCAATAGCATGTAGACCTTCCTATGTCCATTGTTGTTGTTATAAATGTTGAAAATGTTTCGGACTTGCAATGGTCTCCATCTAATCTTCACATACATCCCTTTCAAAATGCACATGTTCCTCACCTTCTAGAAACCTTATATCATATTCCCTCTTAACTCCTTGCCTTTGCTCCCTCAATTGTCCTTCTTGTTGTGATGTCATTTATGGTATCTATTGCATCTACTCCTTCGATTGTCTATGGAGATGTCATTTGTGGTACTATTACAATTTGTCTAACTACCTATACCATTGCTAACATTACCCTTACCACTATTGGCACTACATATGGTTCCATTATGCCCCTCATCATTTTATGTGCCTTCAAATATGTGCTCTCCTATTCCCTTTTCACTCATAAGCTTGAGGCTCCTCCTTCCTCAACTTTTGTTCTTCCTCTTGAGAGCACTTCTTAAAGAGTCTGTTGCAGCTTTCTTTCTATTCTCTAATGGTGTTTGCATCTTTTCCCTAGTTCTTTTAACCTTGGCTGGTGGTTTTTATGAATTATCCTTTTGATGCACAAACAGAAACTAAAAGATTTTTTCCAATTCCAATGCAAACTGATAGGTATCTTTCTTATACCCCTTATTTTCCTTAACATATTTATACCACCTATCCATCTCACTACATAGACTATTGAATATAATATGTGCCCAATCTACATGTTGCCCCTTCTCTACTTCCACCAATGTAATAGCATTTTTGTTACTAAAATATTGTACCGTCTCCCTATGATATATGATAGATATAATGGTAGAATATTTGACAGAGTATGGCAAACCCAAACTCTTTGCATTCCATTGATCTACAAAAGAATTTGCATGTGCAAGTCTATAACTATGTAATGCTTGAACTACTAGTGACTTGCTAACCTATCATTTTGGTTTTCTACATACCTTTTTCCACACACACTCCAAAAACATCTACAATAAGTTGTTTGTTGATTACATATACTTAATCCTTATGCCCAATGTATATATATGCACCCTTGATTAAGAATGTGTTCAAAAATTCCAATGTTACATAGGGCATTAATGCTTCCCACCCCATCAAAAACAAAGGAACAAGCCCTGTTGTAGAAGCCCAATCTTCTTCCTTAGCAATATCCTTCTAGTTTTACATTGGCTCTACATGTTTGTGATAATTTTGTCTTATCTATGTCCACATGAATTGTTCAAAGTCTGGAATTTAATACCTTTCTCTAGAAGTGTAGCTTCGTCTAAGAATGCACATCTTATTTTCACTATTGCTTTTGTTTCACATTGTTACATCTCCATTGCCACGTGCTTTTGCCATTCTCTGCACCTTTGTGCCTTGTTGTACTTTCAACTACACTTTTGTGGATAGTTGTTATTCTTTTGCAACAGCGTTCTCTTCCCTTGCATCCTTCTACATTATTTGAGCCTCCACAAAATGTTGTTCCTCAATTTATTTTTCCTTTAATTTTTCAATGCACACCAAATCTACTAATGTAGCTCTTAGTCCTATTTGCTTTTTTGCACGTTAATATCATCTACTTTTGCGTAAAAACTCAATTGCAGATGTTCCAATTGTATTTATGTTTTGAATTATCGTTTGTGCAAACTATATTTTCTCATTGTATGCCTTTCCTTTTGCACATTTTGAAGATGATGATGAATGTTGTGATGACCTTACATCCAATGGTTGAATATTCAACATTCCTTTTCTCTTTGCTCTTCTCAATTCCTTTTCTACTTTTGTTTTTTTCATAAATTTCGCTTCTTCCTCATGCCTTTGTTTATGTTCACTCCTTTGTGTTTCCTTTTCCCTTGCTATTCGCTATTGTTTTTCAATTGCACTTTTTGCACTCATATTGCTATGAACTCCAAAACTTTGAAAACACACACAACTTCCAACAAAAAATGCAAACTGCTTTCGACGATTACCCCATTTTTTTTCATCCTTGAATATCCCGCTCATCACAATCATTTTTTCATATGCCCACCATCTTCTAATTAACTCATGATCCTCAAAATTAATACATCCCATCATTACAAGTTTATGTGTTTCTTATACAACCACGTGGAAGCACTTAACATCATCATTATGAATGAACATTGCAAATTTCATCATTTGATTACTTGACATCCATAATCTCTTTACATTATCTATATTTATTCCACTTCATTCACCCTATACACCTTTTGTTGACTGTGAAAACACATTTGGTGATTGTACTGATTTATTTGTTGACTATGCCCACAATTCTGATGATTGTATGAATACTCTTGATGATTGGGCGAATATTGTTGTTGATTCAGCCGACATGCCTAACATATCATGTTTAAATCTTTGCATCCCAAATCTTGCACTTTTGTAATTATTATTCATCTGCAGATTAGAAATAAAAATTGTGTTCATCGTTGGATTCGTGATTTGTTCTTTATCTTTAACATTCTTCATTTGTGGTTTCTGTATTTCACATCCTTCATCATCCTTTGGGTCAAAATTTGCTTCCTATAGTCCACTTGCATTATATTCCCAATATATTAGCATATGTTGTTCTTTTTTCTACATTTCAAATTCCATGTATTGACAAGATTTGAGCTTATTTACATTGACCAACATAGGGTTAGTTTCAAACTTCTCAATGGTCACCAATAACACAATGTTATTTGGTAGCACATATTATACTTTGTACAATCCAAACCAATTCTTAATAAATTTCCCTAGGTGCGATTATTGCCTTTTGGAAACCACATAACATAATCACCAAAATTAAACTATTTTTCCGGATTCTTTTGTTGACTCCATAATGCTCTATTCCACTCTTGAATTCTTACAATTTCTATAACCTGCAATTTCTACTTCTTACAACTTCTCAAGCTTTTTAATTATGTTAGTAAAACTTTCACTAGATACTATTTCTCTCATTTCCACTAGCAATTGGAACAATGTACTTTGTGGGCATTAATGGATGTAATTCATACACTAATTGATATCGTGTATACCTTGTTACTACTTTGTACACAATTCTATATGAAAATAACATTGTAGACATATGCCCATCCTAATTTGCTCTATTTTCATTAACTAATTTGGTCAACAATGTCCCAAATACCTTGTTTGTAAACTTAGCCTACCCATTCCCCTAAGGATAATAAGTTGTAAAATTCATATGTTTCATCAAAAAATGATTTGTCAAATACTTGATGGCATCATTAATGAAATGAACTCCTTGATCTATGATTATGTCAAAGGACATCCAAACCTAGTTAATATGCACTCATACAAAAAAATTGTTGTGATTGTTGCTATATTAGTTCTCAAGGCTCTTGCTTCCACCCACTTAGTAACATAATTTGTGGCAACAAGAATATATTTGTTCCGTATATATTTTCTTGTTGGCTTAATTAGCCCCACAAAATCAAGTTCCCATCTCATAAATGGTTCCTTTGGAAAACTTGTGACCAGCTGTGTAAGACTTTGAGTTGCCAATCCTCTTATTCTTTGACATGCATCATAAGATCTACAGTAATCATGCACATCCTTATACATAGTTGGCCACCAATATCCGGCATCCAATATCTTCCTTTGCGTTATTTCAATTGCAAAATGCCTTCTTGAAGGTCCTTCATGGAGTTCTTTCATCACCATTTGTGCTTTTGCTATTATCAAACTTTGTTATAGTCTATTGTATTGGCCCATTATGTACAATTCACCATTTTTCAATGTAAAAGGTTTTACTTTCTTGACCAATCTTTGTTTTTGTTACATTGATAACATGCCCTCAAGCTGTCCTATTTTCAAAAATTCTTTTTAACATCATTCAACCATTTAAGCCCTATATAAAACAAACTTGCATTTGTGGTTTGATCAGGCACACATGTGGGTTATGTAATATCCGATAATCTTGACAATTCATCTGCATCTACATGAGTTTAGCCTAGTTTATTCACTACTATGAAATCATATTCGAAGAAAAATAACAACCATTTAGTTATTCTCCTTGAACTTGTGGTTTGTTGACCAAATAGACCAATGGCATATGATCTACAAAAAAGACAAACTTATTGCCCAACAAATAATGTCCGAACTTGTGCAAAGAAAAAATCATTGTTAAATCTTCTTTCTCTATTGTGATATAATCTTGTTTTGTTCTGTTCAAAAGCCTAAAAGCATACACTATTAGTTTATCATTCTTTCTTATTAAGTTTTGAAACAACATAGCCCCCACAACTAATAAGGACACATGTGTATGAACATGAAATTCCAACTACCAATTTGGTGATATCAATATTGGTGTTTCAGTATACTTATATTTAATCAATTCCCAAGCCTTTTGACATTCTAGTGTCCAAAGAAAAGTCTCTGTCTTTTTGGTTAGTTTGGTGATAGGTGCCATAATAGCAACAAAGCTTTTTATAAAACATTTGTGAAATTGTGCCATCCCATTAAATACTTGACTATTCTGGGGATTCTTAGGTGGTGGCATGTTTATTATTGCTTGTATTTTCTTTGGATCTGGTAGTTTCCCTTCCTTGGAAATAATGAAACCCAAGATCATCCTTGAAAACACCATAAATGCACATTTGTTTAGATTTTGACTAATGCCATATTCTTTGCACTTTTGAAAAAATAATTTGAGCTTCTACAAATAATTCTCCATGTCGTTATATACTATAAAATCATCCAAAAATATCTTCATAAAATTGTCAAAATACTTTTTGAATGTTTTGGTCATGGCTCTTTGATATGTTGAAGGTCCATTTTTAACTCCAAACGACATCACCTTGTATATAAAAGCCCCCTAGTCTGTAACAAATTTCGTTTTGTATCTATCTTCTAGAGCTATAGATATTTGATGATGTCCTAAATATCCATCTAAGAAAGAATATGCCTCATATCTTGTTATTGTGTTCAACACTTCATTTATGAAAGGTAATGGGTATGGATCCTTTTTTGTGGCTGCATTTAATTTCTTGAAATCTATGCATATTCTCAACTTGCCATTTTTCTTGGGTACTACTACTATGGGTGACAACCATGTAGCTTCTTTTATAGATTCAATGAATCTAATTACTAACAATTTATGTATATTTTGTTTGATCGTTGTAGCATAATTTGGATTTAATATGTACATGGCTTGATGTGCTCATGGTATAGTAGTGTCCAATTCAATTTTATGTTGTGCTAACTTTAGTGGAATCCCTTTCAAAAAAAATTGTATGTCCATGCAAAAACATATTTGAATTCCTTCAACAATTGCTCCACTTCTAGCACCTTGCATGTTTCTAATTGTGCATTAATTTTCACCATCTATGGTTTTGCATTAGTTCCCAAATTGAGCTTCATCAATTGTTGATCTTCAGATAACGTCCATCCATTTATCTATAATCCCTATGTTTTGATTTTTGTTGGAGTTTCATCCATTACAACACTCTTGGTTGATGTTCGTAGTATGTCTTTGGATACACCTTATCCTCCAAAGCTATTTCTAACTCATATCTATTGCCATGTATCTTCTTCTTTGTGCTCTGTACTTCATATTTCTGTTTTGAAATACTAGTCTTCACATATGTATCCATGATCCCACATATGTGTTTTCACAGATTGAATTGTTTTAAGTAAATTGATTGTCCCTATGGAGAACAATTATGGTTATGTAACAAAGATGATATCTTCTTCTTCATTTGTGATGCCATTCTAATAATCATAGCACAATAACACTTATGGTCTTTTTACTTCACTTCCCAAATGTTTGGTAAATGTAATTATTTTGATTGTCCCATTCCCTTGTATGGTAATGGTGTTACTTCCCCAATCATGTGCCACTTTAGCATCCCTCAACCATGGTCTCCCCAACAACATAAAATAACTAAAATCTACCAAATTATTTGGAAATATAGTAAACATAGTTATGTAAGGAATGCCATGAACATATATCTTCAGATCTCTTATCAACCCCATTAGTTGTGTGGTTGTTTGATTCGCCATCCTCAAATTATATGGTGCAAGTTTAGGCTTTGGAAGCCCCAACCTTAATTTCAACTATTATGTGATAATATTAACTCCAGAACCTCCATCCGACAACACATCTTTTATTATATTCTTCACAATTTGTTTTTGGATAACTACCACAGGATTATAATTGCTACAATAATTGTCCCTACTTTTGGTACTAAAGGACCAACTTGTTTATCTTTGGTTGCTTTACTTACATTTTGAATTTTCTTTGGTTTCAACTTTTGCCAAAGATATATCTTTAGCTTAGGAGCTGTTTTAAGCAATTGTCCAAAGTTCAAAATATAACTTGTTTCTAGCATCTACTTACCAATGTTTAGAAAAGTCTCTTTTAATGTGATTAGTTTCCCTTGTGAATTCACTACTTCCTAGGATTTATGCGCATCCACAGGGGTAATATTTGGCATACCTGGCCAGGTTGTGTTCCGTCCCTCCATGGATGTGGATGGGCCTTCTTATGGTTTTTTGTTTTCTAAATATATTGAATTGCCTCCACCATTGACTACTTCAATCGTTTTTTTTCTCCCAATGAACAACACTATTTGCTTTTATTGGCTTTCTATCCTTGAACACCCGTTCTTGAGTTATTTTACTTCTTGTGGTAACATTAACATCCACCACATTCATATTTGCAATGATTGTTTGTGTCTTAGCAACAGGTTGAACTTCTACCACTGTGATAGATTTCCCATGAAACATTTTATGCATCTCAACAAACTTTGGAATTTTTTTCATTTTATGTCCATTCAAACCACAAATGTGACATGCATATGCAGATGTCTTCTGTGTTTTTTGACTTGGTTGTGATGCCTCTATGATTGCCAATGTGGTCTACTCTTTCTTTTTTCTACATGTCTCCACATTGTGATTTGTCATCCCATAATTTGTGTAATGTTTATTAGTCTTCCTTGTATTCTTTTGTGTTTTTGCTAGTACTACCTATTTGATATTTTATGGTATTGATAATGCACTCCTTGCTTCCATAGTAATCATACCTTCTTCACACAACATTGCCGCCTCCTTATGCTATTGTAGTGTTGACTGCTTCATCCTTGCAATCACAATTTTGAAGTATGATTACAAACCCATTCTAAACACAATAATTAAACAATTATTTGTGGTGTGTACTTGTAAACCATGAACCAACTTTTGATCTACTCATAGTAAACCTCCACCCTTTTAATCTCTTGATGCTTCATGTTCTTCAGCTCCATGTATATTTTATCATCATTTTGAATCTTCTGATGAGGTTTGCAGAATGCTTGTGTAAGCTTTGACAAAATATAGTCAAGAAATTTTGACATGTAATTATGGCACCAGTCCGTTGTCTTATCTCTTAGCGTACAACTAAACGCATTGATGATATACTTTTCAAAAGTTTTTGCGTTTTTTTATATTACAAAATTGAACATTTTGACATGAACATTTGGATCAACATTTTTTTTGAAATCAAGATACTTAAAAGCTACCTAGTTTTACCTAACATAATGGCTATCTCTATGATCAAGAATTGGTACAATTATAACAATTGGTTTTTGGTATCCTCCTTTTGGATGTGCAACATCTACATTTCTATATCTTCCAACAACCATTGAACTCATCAGTGGTCGGTTTGCAATCTTGGTCACATGAATAATCGTTATCGGATTATTAAACACCATTTGAGTTACACCAATAACTCCAATAGTAGCTTTTGGTAGTGCCAAACTTCGATTCAAATTTCTTACTCCCAAGACTCCACCTAATATGCTACCCGAATTTGCTATAGATCCAATTAGTATTCCCCTTTTGACAACATTTATGTAACATCTATGTTGGGTGCAACAGCCATTTCCATTCATGTGGTTGTTATATTTGCATCAAGTGATTGAATACCTCCTACTCCAACATGTTGTTTTTAGGTTTCAACAATTGCCGCTACTAACACTATTGGTGGAATTGTGTTGACATGAGATCAACAATGTTCCAATATGCGATTACCCATTAATATCCATTGTGGTGCAGTACGTGGATGTGAATACCCCTTTGGTTCTTTGTTCCTAGTTTGAATAGATGGATGAATTTGTTGACTTTGTGGTCCCAATTGACTTCCCAACTCCATGCCTCTAAATCTATTATGGACTACATGAATTCCTTATTCTTGTTCTTGTGGTTAATCCTCTAATGATCCTACCACATTCTATAAATCCACATGCTTAACAAAACATGTTTTGATGTGAAAAGGCACAAAGGGACAATCCATGATTGCATGTCCTTTTTCCTCACAAAATGCATAGACCCTTGAAAGTAAACTAATCATCTTCAAATCCACATATCCATGATCATGTGTTTTGATTATGTGCCTTGTTTGATCCAACTATGGATTCCCTTGTTGTGAATATGAATTTGGTACTTCATCCAACACATTCACCTATGCCTCTGCATATTTAGATGATTATGGGTGATTTTCCTTAGTTTCCTCAAACATATCAACATTGGTGTTTTCATCCACCTCGCAATGTTCCACAAATTCATAGTAATCTAGAAATGCAAACTGATACACAAACCTGGGTTGTATACCTTTTATAACACCCCTAATTCGACGAGTCACCGATTCTAGATTTGATATTTCCTATAGATGATCAAGTATTACAGAAGTCCTTGCTTCGTCTTGATCTCTATGACTTTAAACCATAAATTGTGATTGAGAAGTATATTGCATCCACTCATTTGGATGAATAGTTGATTACATCTCTCTTCGTGGAAATTGTCATTTGGAACTATGCCTTCTTTAAAGACCCCCAATCCATATGTCCCACCATACCACTTCTCGTGGTCAAAACAACCTTTGCTTCGCAAGCCTTTCCTTTATTATCAAAACTTGTCTGTCCAACATCGAATTTTAATATGGGGTTTCTGTAAGCCTTACATACTCTTTTCCATTTTCAAAATTTTCTTCTATTTGACTTTTAATAATTTGCCAATTTGCCTCCAAGTCCAATTGTTGTTGTAAACTCTAGGTCACCATCCAATTCATCTTGTTTCATAATTCTTTGTCTTCAAGGTCTGTAGATCATTTTGTAGTCCTTACGGCATCAACTGGATAGACCTTTGATACTTTCTAGCACACCCTTTAAAATTTTGAATTGAAAAAAAAACAACAGTACTCATATGAACACTTTCATCTATAATATACAACAAAATTTGTAGAAAACCTTCCCATTATTGAAAGAAAGAATAGAAAAAAAAATCTCCCCACAAGATGGTTGCCAAATGGTAAAAATGAAATTAAAATTCTTGTAGAATATTTCACACTACTGTAACAACATATTTTCATTTCACATGCATATGTTCATTATTCATGTCTTAAGTTTCAACAAACTTGACATTACCATTCATTCCAACGTCAAATTCATGGTTATTGCATATAACCAAAATCTACACTTCAGAATACATTATAAAAATCTCCATAAACAAGATTATAATCCAATTCATCATAATTTAATACTATTGAAAATTCACACAAAAGATGAACATAAAATTCACTGTAAAAGTATGTGCTTATCTATATTACTAAAAACATCTCTCAAAATAATAGCATAGTTCCATGTTTTGTTGAAAAAAATCTAAAACAACACTTAAAATTTGTGCTATATCCAAAACATAGTTTGTGGTTTTTTCTATTGTAAGTACCTACAGCTTTTCCTACTCTTTTCCCAAAAAAGAAACTCCATGTCTCATCTTTTTTTTTTCATGTTCTCTAGAACTCTAACCTCTTGAACTATCCCAAGTCACATCATCATGATCAAAACAACAAGAATTCAAAATTCAAACTAACAAAGTTCCCTGATCAATCCCTACCCTAACTGCTTTGTTCATCCAAAATCACATATTCATCCTACCCCTTTAACATTAAGTAACTAGGGAGTGGTAAAAATGATCGTTACCTACCATTGATAACAAGGAGTTATTGGGATATTGTTTGGGTCTACTTGTTCGAGATTAACTTACCCATTTTACATTAATCATTTTTCCACTTTTGACCATGTAAAATTGGATTGACAACCATTGTGTATTTGAAATTGTCATAACTTCATCCACATTGGTTACAATGAAGTTGGCATCATAAAATGTTGTTTTTGGAACTATTGCTTTTATAGCTTCCATCAACATGACATGCATTGCCTCTTTCATCCCCCAACCTATTGTGTCAAACCAATGTTTTCTAGACCCATTTTTCATTTTCACAAACTAAAAGAGATCTTTCAAGTTTTCATAATTGGTCATGGGATAACTATTGGTAAAAGGGTGATATATACTATAAGAAATTGCACATATTTTCATGTGTGTTTAAATGGAACTTCAATTTGTTTTCTACGATAAAGGGGTGATCATCATCAATGTACCACTCATTCTACACATGTATTGATTTTTTGGTAAAGTAGAATGTCCCAACATCAACATTAGGCATCAAGACCTTAACATTGCAACAATCTTAGTGTTTTCATAAGCTATTTGCTTTCCTTCCACAAAAATGTAGACCTTGCAATAGACCTAATGTACTTTGGGTGCAATCATACTAACATGTACCATTAACAATCGTAAAATTCATTAACATGGTGAAATCAACAAAGGTTAAGCTATATTGGTTTTATGTTAATCCATTTTATAAGTATGATGATTATGCCTTCAATGGGTCCATCAATATTTTTGAACACTGAAATGAACAATTGCCCTTCATTTGGATTTCACATGATTTTGATGTCAATTTTTACTTTTTTGCTATACTTGGCATTCAACATTAATGGTCAAAATTATGGGCTCCATCAATGTGAAGGTTTTGATGGTGCTTATGTTCATGTGAATCTTATTGATCATTTTGCTATGCTTAACAATGAAGGATGCATGTTCAAAGGTTTCTTCAAATTTGTGTGTCAAATGTTTTGACAATTCCTTGATGCAAAAATCATGATACCCCTTGGCATGGTGTACTCATAATGTGATAAATGTCTGCTAGGAATTTCTTCCCACATTTGGATCAAATTGAGGTATTTTTTGTGTTGATAATAAGATCATGAAAGTGATATAGTTTTTGGGCTTTTGAATTCAAGGTTGCTAGATGTGCAAGCTTGTTATGTTAGACTCATTATGAGTCATAATGGTGAGGTAATGATGAAAGAATCGACAAATGTGAATTTAGTCATTTGAATGTGGTTGAAAATCCAATCTTTTCCACTTTTGATTCAAAGGTTAAATGAGTACTTGAAGGTTGTAGAAATAACTATGGTGCAAGTCTTGGGTTTAGTGGAGGATAAAAGGACCTTTAACAACTTAGCTTTCATGAAAAGTAAGTTGTGTAGTCAATTGACCACATATTTCAACTTGTTCATTCATATTTTTACACAATCTTTAATTTTTTTATAAAATGCAACCATTGCAACATGGAAAAAAAATTACGTTAAGTACTAAGTAGATGGTTAGATCTATCCAAAATCCTTTTTTTTTTCCAAAAATGCAAGTTGTATGATTTTTGTATGCTATATGTGGATGTAAGAAAAAGTTGCAAATTTGGTTATGAAAGCCATCCATTGTCCAATTGTGTGGGTGTTAAATTTGATGGTTCAAAATCAAGATTTGTTTGTGAGATGTTTATGTGGGTGTTAAATTTGATGGTTCAAAATTAAGATTTGTTTGTGAGACAGTTATGTGGGTGTAGGATTCCTCTACTACATGGGAAGGACCTTTTGAGCTTGAGGTTGGATTCTCCTAGAGGAAATGTTTATTAATGTGTGTGTTTGAATTTTGAGATTGAATAATTTAAAGTGTAACCAATACAATACATCTACCTTGTGTTCATATTTTTCACAATTTTTTAAACATGGCCACACATTGATTAGACAAATATGCCACAAGTCCCCAAACACCTAAAGCCAACTCTGCTACCATTCTCAAAGTAACATAACCAAGTCTGATAACGTAAACTCACATTCCATAGCCAAATTTGCAATCATTAGAAAATAAAATAGCCAAAATATCATAAAACGTTTTTCCTTTGTAACCATAGATTTCGTCAACAAAAAATAATTGTTGCAAAATGAACTCCATTGTCACCACCAAAGCAGCCAGTCAGGCAATTATGTGATTTTTTGAAAAAAAGACTACTACTGTTTACAAGTCCTTGGGGGGATGGAAGAAAACCTATGGGCAAACCGCCCACATTGCACAGAATCTCTATTGTGCCTTTTCTTCTTCCACTAGTGCCATATTCTTCCACATTCTTTACATGGAAAAGTGTAATGAAAAGAAATGGGAGACACCACAATTGGGTCAAGCTTCAAGGTTGAAAAGGCACCACACTAGGTGTGGGTACCTATACATTTGAAGTGTATAGCTTGTAATAGTATTAATTATTTATGGGTACATCCAACGGGCCTTGTTGATTGGCCCCATCACAAAAACAAGTCTCAAATCTTTTGACAATGCCAAGGTACAATTTATATACCTATCACCTCCATTTCAGCCACTTATGTAGGGCATTGGGTTAGGAATATGGAATAAAAGTAAGGGTATTGGGAACAATCTGTGAGATACATGCAAACAATAGGAACAACATGAGGAACATATGACAAAGCATATTAGATGAAATTAAGGAATAAATGTGGGGCATATAGGGGAATTGTGGGTATGACATAAGCAACATTTAGGGTAAAATTAAGAAACAAATTGGGAACACATTAGGAACAAAATAAATAACTTGATTAGGAACTTAACAATGAACACTTGGCCAAGCCTACAAACATCTTCAACATTTCGCTATAAACAAACAAGATATGAAAGTGAAAAACAATTAAGGATCCTTCCACATTGTGGGCAATATGGTGAAACCCCATATAGAAATCTGTCAATTTTCATCAATTTTTTTAAAAAACTGGCAATTGAAAACCCTAACAAAACACTCTATTTTTGAAATTTTTTTGGCAAAAAGTTTATAGTCAGCAATGTGCAATCAAAATAAATGATATTTCAGCATAGGTGCCTAATTTTTTCAAAAAAGACTTGTAAGGGAATGAGGAAAAAATTCAAAAATGTGGTCACTTTTCAATTGTCCCCAAAAGTCTCTCATCAGTTTGCTGTTGTTTGGAGAAAACTTTAGCAATGAATGCTAAATCTACCTTGCTGTGTTCGATGCCTACTCCTACTTCATAAAATTGATTTAAAAAATAAAATTTGGCTATTGTTTGGAGAAAACTTTAACAATAAATGCTAAATTTAGCTTGTGATACTTATGCTTACTCCTACTTTAAAATATTTTTCTAAACAAGAAAAGAAAAGAAAAAGAAAACTTTATTGTTGTTTGGAGAAAACTTTTGCACGAGATGCTAAATCTGCATTGTGATGTTTGATGCTTACTCACTACTTCAAAAAATTGATTAAAAAATAACAACTTTGCTGTTCTTTGGACCTAGTGTAGCACCTACACTTGGATCCTCACCTTCTTCTTGAGTGAGGCCTTTTAGTGGCCATATTCAACCCAAGAAATGTCAAATTTGGACTCAGTGCCTCAGACACCATGATTTAGTCTTAGGATGGGACATTTATTATGGTATGTAGGAGGCAGCCATGCTCTTAGAAAGGGGTATTAGTTCAAGCAAAAATGGTGACAATTTAGGAATAGAACTTGCCTGCAGCCAATGAGATGATTGAACATCCACTGAAGAGGGCTCATTCTTTTCCCTTGGGGAAAGGGTTGTAAGGATGGAATTAAAACTTTATTTTGGGGGTGATCCCACATGTTCCCATTGATGTTCCCCAAGTTCCCAATGTGTTCCCAATAGTACTACACTTTTATCCCATATGTTTTGCCCAAAGTTCTCCCTTTTTCAGCTGTATAGGTGGGTCGAAGGGGGAGGGCACTCTATTTGCACATAGAAACTTCAATTTTGGGGAACCTTCAAAGTTTCAGCTTTCTCTTCTGATGGGCCAATAAAAAATGGCCCATTGCAACCAACCCCAATATATATATATATATATATTTTTTAATCAGTAGGCAACCACCATCTAGTTAATAAAACTAATAATAGGTACCATACACCAAACAACAGGGCTACCTACATTCTCTTTGGAGACATGTGATAGGCCACCCACACAGAAAAGTTTTACTTGTGGCAATTTGTTGGCCTTGCCTACTACCAAGGCAAGGATATTGTGTTTAGATTCATTATAGGGTATACTGGCTCAATGGATTTTGGCCCCTAGGTAATAGGTCTATTTTGATACAAGGATTATGAAAGATGATATTTTGACTTGTGTTGAAACTTGAGATTAGTTATAGAGTTATAATATCTTCAAGGATTTGGTTTCTTTTGGAGGATTTTTTGAAGATTATATTTTTGCATGGTGAAATATTTTGGGTTTGCCTAATTCTTCTTTCGACATTAAGATACTTTTTAATGCCAATGGCAAGGCCACAGTTGTGAGACACCCCTTGTTAACTTAGCAGAAAAAAAGTGGGGCCACTCACTCACTCACTCACTAACCAACTAACTAACTCACTTGTCACTGACTCTGGAAAGCACGTTTAGAATGCGGATTTCCAAAAAGCCACAAAAAGCTGCAGAAGTTCAGACAGACTCCAGCAGCACATGCTTTGAGGAAAAATAAAACAAACAAGAAAAAACCAACCAACACATGCTCATTTCTTTCCAACTTCCCCTCCTTTCCACTCTTTTCTTCCGAACCTTCTTCTCCTCGTCCGTCCAATGCATGCTCAGCACAAAATTGACTTTGTCGTTTTGTTTGATTTGCCTTCCTTGCAGTGGTTTTTTTTGGGTTTTTTTTTCCTTCAATTTTGGGATGTTGCTCAAGTGGCGATCATCCAGAAGACTAATTAGTCGGAATTGGCAATAGGAAAATACGAAGTAAAAAGAAAATCTAGTGTCCTTCTATTTTTTTTTGGCTAACCACTGGAACTTAGGGTTAGAATGGGGTTCCAGCAGGATATTTCTAGAAATTTAGGATTGAATGTGGGGATTTTTTTTAAAATAAATATTTTTTCATAATTTGTTAACTATTTTTTAAAAAATACAAAAATTTCGCCAATTTGAAAAAACAAATCGCCATTTGGCGAAATTTCTCAGAAATAAGAAACGCTGCAAGTTCCTTGCAACAACCGATGATAATGATGGATGGATGGGTGGATGGAGGGATGGGAGAATCCCTTCTTCGTCGTCCAGCTTCTTCAAGCCTCTTCTTGTTCTGACTTCGTGGAGCTGCGTCTTCGAGCCGCTCCTTGCTCTAGTGTTCTTCAAGCTTGTTCGAGCTTTCTTCGTATCAAGACTTAGTAGTAATAGTAGTAATAGTTTGTTCTTGAAATTTGAGGAACAACTGTTGTGGATTTTTTTTTTCCTGTTTGTATTATTTTGGAGGAAAAACCATCTCAAGCTTTTCTTTTTTTTTCTCCTCTTTCTTTCTTTCGCTGTCTGGATTTTTTGAGATCGCCAAGAAGTTGTGTCGTGGTCGTTGCCTGTTTTCTTTTCTTTTCTTTTGGGTGGGGATTTTCAATTCTGTTTGGTGCGTTCCTTTGTCGTGGATTTTCGTTTTCTTCTTCTGATTATTCTTACTCTGTGTCGGGAGGATTCGAAGGAAGAACCCATCAGCTGCTGCTTTGCGTTCTTTCTTCTTTGATAGTGATGTAAAGAACGGGGGTTTTTCTTTCCTTTCCTTTCTTGCTTGGTTGCTTGGGTTTCTTCTTTTCGGATTTTTGAGGAATTGTTTTGTTACGGCGTTTTCTCTCGACAGTTTTTACGTACAGCAGCAGCAGCAGCCGGTGTTTCTCTTTCATTTGGGTGCTTCTTCTTCTTCTCCTCCTTCTGTTCCTCGCTCTTAGCAGTGTTTTTTTTTTTTTTTTTTTTTTTTTTTTTTTTT
>Ga0209208_10000502_pt1 | contig 51017 bp, 29 predicted proteins | sample S1TSphfallax_3_FD_187694 | JGI IMG/M metagenome (GOLD analysis project Ga0209208, IMG submission 187694) | Host-associated microbial communities from peat moss isolated from Minnesota, USA - S1T2_Fd - Sphagnum fallax MG (SPAdes) (version 2) | ecosystem: Host-associated > Plants > Peat moss >... | reverse complement strand
ATACAAGATCTTAGGCCTATGATTCCAACAAATTCTCTCATTCAAAAATGTCAAAGGATACAAATCATAGAACTCAAATTATGGCGCTTCCAATAATTTCAACACTTAATGATGGGGGCTTGAGAGCTCTATCTCCAAATTCCAACAATTATCAATGCAACTAACAAGTAGGGTGATGTAATGACATAACAATTCCATCAAAGACCAAAAAAAAAATAACATGGTATCATAACACGAAAAGAACCATAATAATCACAAACCGTTTGATTTCACCATATAAAAAGTAGCATTACACTAATTGCTACAAGGTTCCAAAAGCTTTCGAAACTGAATGTTTGCAACAATTATATGAGGCATCCTACCAAAAGGATTATGCTCTACAAATGTACTCACGAACTCTCCAAAAGAATGAAGAGCCTCCAAGTACAAAAAAACCACAATGATCAAGTAGTTCGGCAAAACTTCTACTCTACCATTCCATTTTTCAACAAGAAATACATTATTAATTGGGTTCCACTTTGTCATAACAAGATTATGGTCCACAAGTATAGTATTACCAAAATGAATACCTAGGACTTTCTCACAGAAATCTATGAGGCACTTATGGAAAACTACGAATGAAGGTTTTTCCCACTGAATATGGTTATTATTTTGACAAAGCTCACATCCAAATTTAAGTTAAAAGACTCAATACTAACCTCAACATGTGCCCTCAACTCACTCAAAACCATAGGCACCTTGTAGGGCTTACGCTTAATCCAGATATACATTATAAACTGTTGAAGGCACTTTTGTAAGAATTCTTACAATCTTGGTCGTGAAATCACTAAAGGATCAAATGATGGACATCTACACCATTCCCTAGGAGTAAGAATACAAGCTTCAAAGGATTTTCCTTATCTTGCAAAAAATGCCCTTAAGCCGAAAACAACATGGAAAAAACTCACCTCCAAGTTCTTTTCAACATTGAAATCACATTCGTTCTCTTAATTTACTCCATCTTGAATAGAATGATAGGAGAGGTTGTCCATTGCAAAACTCAACACATCTTAAATAGGAGGACTAGGATCGTCTTCCATTGAGTCCATGGTAAAGGTCTTGACAACTAAAGCCTTTGCAATAATATCAAGAGCACACTAACCATAAATTGGGCATTGGGTGAAAGCACATTATGGTGACCCCCTTTGGGGTACTTTTGGGTCTAGTATTATAACACATATAATATAATTATTTCAAAAGCATGGTACATTTAATTTTGGGTATCAATTTTGGTTTTTGGGCCTTAAAATTTTTTTTTATAAAAATAATATTATTTTTAAAATAATAATAAATCTCATTATCTATATTGAAAGGTCCATGAGTATATTTATAATATACGTTGGTATAATAGGGCCATAGTCTTATTTTGATTGCACTAACTTTAAAGCTTCATTATTTAGTAAAATAATTAATTTTAATGAAAATTTTAAAATGGTCCATCTAGCTATGATTTTCATCTTCTATGTGGATGCGATTTCTTGTCAAAATTTCAATTTACCACACATTTATTGCATTTCTGCTCAAAAAACTCATTTTTTGAGATGAAAATTTACAAATTAATCACATTGTATCCAAACATGGTTCATATTATGTGAAATGACATGGTTCAATATACCTTCAACTTTCATAAAAACTAAAAATCATTTAAATTATTTTTGGAATATATTTGTGTTTTTGAGTACATAGGTACATTACATTTGTTTCCACAACTATACTCTTATCTCCCACTTTATAAAACGAAATGAAATAATTTCTTTTCTAAACTTTTGCCTAGTTTATATTCTAACATAATATGCAAAAATATTGTGAAAATCTTCCAAAAGTTTGAGGTGGGATACACTCAAACATGCACATCCCTAGAAAGTAATACAATGTGACATCCCAAAGGGGATCACCGTAGTTCCCCCCATTCCTCCACTAATTCAACCTCATAGTTTGAACATTGTTAGTGACATCATTGGAGCAATTGAGCATTACATCCATCTCAGAAGTCCCTATGTATAGACAAAAGAAATGAACTTCCATTTAAAATCACATTTGGAAAAACTGAAAATAACACAAACTCGCTAACAAAAAATATTAGTTCATTTTTTTATTCAAAAGTGTCTTGCGGCCCTCCCAGATGTTTATGAAATGAAAGACAAAAAGAAAAAATGTTTACTTGTAACACTTGGCAACCGCTAAATGTTTATGAAACCAAAGCTAGCATCAAAAATATTTTTATGATGAATGGGTAAAAGTACACTACACTTGACCAAAATTGGCAACTCAAAGTCCATTTTTAGAGTCCACATCCAATGATTTTTTTTTAAACATTTAAATGGTGTTGAAGCTCACATTTTTTTCCATTTCCAAATTCATACCACCGTAATTTAAACCTTTTTTTTAAATCTTTAAAAACATGGACCTTGAAAAAATCAATTTAGATATCAAAATGGACTTTATGAATTTGAAATTTTCATTTTAAATCTTAAAAAATTTGAAAGACTTTTTGTTGCTTGATTTTTTTGTCTTAAGTGTTATGGTACTTCAATGTGTGGTACTAAAAAGTTGTAGGTTTAATTTCCAATCCCACTAGGAAAAAAAAGTCCGTAATGATAATGTATTTAGAGTAGTTTGGATTGAAAACATTGGATGTACCATCCCTTGTAAATTCCATCTTGGATTAAACGATTATCCTTTTGGTAATTATTTTTTTGGGTTTGAAAGATTAGAATATAGGTTTTTCACTTTTGCCAAGTTTTTCAATATATTCTAATTCTTTTGCCAAGATTAGATTTGAAAGGTTTTTCATCTCACTTTTGCCAAGTTTTTCAAATAGATTTGCATTTAATGCAACAATACTTGATTCACCCAGAAAAAACTACCATAGGGACCTCCAAAAAAGTCCATCATAACATGCTTTTATTCAAACACTTGGCAGCCACTAGATGTTCAAGAAAACAAAGTAAAATAACACAAAATCTCTTAATAAAAACTTCTAGAGGTTCGTAAAAGATTATAGACGAACTGAATATCTCCTCAATGGAAGCTTTAAAGGCCACCAAACGTCTTGAAAACAAATTAAACTATCAACAAAAATCAAGTCTTTGTATTGGCAATGCTTAACAATCATCAAACATTCAAAGAAATTTAAAGGGTATCAAAAAAATTCTTAAATGCGACAATATGACACACCCCCAAACTCTTGAAGAGACCCAAATGTGGGTCTTAAAGCGAAACAATGAAAAAAGAAAAGAATTAGGGCTCGTTCCCTAACTCGTAGCACTTTGGGGTAGGAAGGCATGATAAAGCTTTAAGATGGGACTAGGATGAACTCACAAGTAAAAGTTCAAGATGAAATCAACCTACAAAACCAAAAAAAGAAGGCGATTAGTGCAAATTGAATGGAAATGGTGAAATGGACTTAGTAGGGACAACCTCAAACACAAGTTTTACACAGCCCGCAACCTTTGGGAGGAGGCACTACTCCCCTCCCTATAATATACTTTGTGCCTCTCCATGAAGACTACATCCAAATGTCACTTTTCCCTGGGACTCCCAAATGGGAGTCCCAAAATTGGGACTCTTATTGTCCTAGAATTTTGGATGCTCATATCTTCTTCAAATCAAATCTGTTTTTGAAATGCAAGGGGAATATTTTATATTCTTTAAAAAAGATCTTTCTAATGGTGTATAACACACTTTAATCAAAGCTCATTTGACTCCTACTTTCAAGGGGTTTGTGGTCGAAAGTCAAATTCCAAATTTGACTCCCACCCCTTCTTTTGATCATAATTCATGCAAATCAGGTCTAAACGAATAATATAAGGGCATTTCAAGGATCTACTCTTCAAGAAGTTTTTTATGTTCTTAGGGGTTTAATTTGGCGCTTGTTCACCTTTCCAACCAAAAGTTTAACATTCATGATTCCTGCACGAATGTAACTACCAAAGTGGGAGTGCATTTGGGAGCCATTGGGCTCCATCCCTTGCACTCTCCCCCATTTGTGAAAGTGTGTTTCACACCTAAACACATTCTCTTGGAATCATGGACCCTTTCATTCCACATTTAGTTGCAAACCCAATGTTAAGATTACGACACACTACATGGTTGCCAACCCTTTTTTCATTAAAACATAATCTAACAATAGCGCGATTATTGATCTATAAAAATGTATAATCAAATGGAAGATTAAACCTTACATACACAAATTTATCATAAAATGAACAATAAACGAGCACTTATCGAAACATATTCTTTATTTTTGTTCATATTATATTCCAACACAACAGAATATGTATGGAACACACTCTTTTATGATTAAATTGTACATACATTAAACAATCCTATCATTAAATAAGCTATTAAAATCTAAATGAGTTCAATTTTTCTGTTGGAGAAGCCAAGTTTCGCAAATCTTCACCAACCTTCATATTTTCATATGTGGGTACACCATCCGCCCCACCTAATGAAACAATTGATTCAACAAATATTGAACTATTACCAAACGCATGTACTTCATTGTCCTTTAGGAAATCCATTTCTTCATTTTCAATGAGCCGGCCACACATGTTGGACAAACTCCCTGCGTGATTGACCCCTCCTTTTTTCGAATGGTGGGTTTTACTATTAGATTTGTTCATTTTGGGTTTGTCCGTCCTTGCATACTCCTTATATATTTTGGCCTTTCTCTAAGGAACATTTCTCTCTCCACCTTTTTCTCCCTCCTCTCCCTTTTGTCCTGGCTTCCACCTCGTCCCTCGTTCCCTCCTCCATGTTCTTTGTTCCCTCTTCTTTGGTTGTCTTCATTGTCATGACCACCCTACTCAACTTCATGATTAGTTTGTGCACTAATTATGATTTGCAACGTTCTTATTGGCAACTCAATTCCTGCATTTCAAGTAGTAACACCCCATAGCATTTATAGGCAAGTGGATATTATTGTCTCACAGCGATCCCCTTCAAGATTGATATGAATTATCTTTAGAACTTTACATCTTGTCTCCTATAATTTGAAGAAAATCCATAACTAGAATGCAGACACCCAAAGATGGGTCAAAAATATTTTTAAAAGATGTGCAAGATATGACTTACAAGATAGACATGTGTCAAAACCCCTCTGTTGAATACATTAAGGCACACCATTCCATCATAACTGATTAGTTTGAGGATTTCAGCTTGGGCTTCAAGGTTGATTTCATTCTTATATAGGTGCCTACCTTCTGGGAAGGAGGATGTATTATGCTTTATTATTGATGGCAACTTGTTGTTACCAAGAACATTTTCCCTTATATTTGTTTTGATTTTGCAAGGAAACAAATATGCATAAAGGACTAGATCTTTCATTAAACTTTTTGACAAACTTGGTACTTTGGCTGTTCTGACCATGTATTGCCCAAATTCAAATTGAAAACTCGTCACACGACTGGACTTCATGACCATCGAAAGTAGGTTCTTGAAGGAATCTTGATCACATACACAAACAATGACTTTGAATGAAGCTTTTGCATGCTTCATTGCCTAGAGGAAGGACTCCCAATCAGGGCCTATCCACATTGTTGGATTGTCTTTAATCATGTGTGTAGTACACACAACTGTGATTATTCTAGTGGCATTGTCATGCAAAATTGATGCCATCTCCTCCTTATCGATCACATCAAGAAGGCCTGCCATGTAATCAATTCTTCAAACTTGTAATGTGAGTCCAAAAGAATTGCCTTAACTACATTCCCCTCCAGAATTCCACTCTCAATCCACTTCTGCAATGCATGTTTGAATCTTGTGGGGGACACCTCATCTAAGGGGTTCAACCTCATCTTTTTATTGTAGAAGCCTTATTGAACTCCAAACCTAGAATGGAAAAAATCATTTTGTTTAGGCTATGTTTGGTCTTCACTTCCTTCCACTTGTCATCCTTGCAAGGCTTTTGATTATTTGAAGTCAGTTTTGAAAATATGAAATGAAACATGATTTCATTACGAATCATCATTTTTTGTTTTAAAACCCTTGTGATTTTGTACATCAATTTGAGATTGGGCCTCCCTCCACCCTTAGCCAGACATTCCCATAGCATGATTGTGTGGTCAAATAGTCCTCTTACCAACTTCTCAAGTTTTTTTTCCTTTAAATTTGCGAGGCAACCAAATGTTGATTTTCTAATCAATTTCAAAGGATGAATGAAAACATCGCCACTCCCATCTAAAATATTGGACCCCTCCCATTCAACAAGGACACTTTCCCACATCTAGAATATAGTGTCCAACAAAAATAGGATATTCATGCATTCTTTTGTTGATTCCATGTTCAAAACTAGCTTAAAAGCCTCCTCAAAAGCCTATAGAGTTTTTTGCACTATATTAGTTTTGTGGAGTAGATATAATTGATATGGTGGGAACAAATTGAAAGTTTTTTATATTTACCCTATAATCCTCAAAATGTCAACTTGAAGTATCAAGATTGGCAATGGTCTGTCATAAATATTCCATATGCAATGCGCATGTCAAAGATTCTCTTGATGTAACATCTTTGATGTAGCTAGCCCACGATGTTTATTATTCAAAATCTTAGACACCTTGCACAAGTGAACAAAATCATTGTCCCACATAACAACAATTTTGAACTTATTGTAAAGTTCGTGAACTTCAGGGCTTATGTTTGGGTCCACCATGAGATCCTATCAAGAAAACCAAAACTTTTCATAATATCAATAATCAGTTTTAAACCAAAAATTTTAATTGAGAAGCTAAAGGATCTAAAATGATCAAAACTCCACAATGCATGTTGGGAACCACTTGGTGGCTGCCATGTGTTTTTAACAATTAAATTTTGGACCCGCTTGGCAGCCGTGAGGCGTTCTTGACAATGAATGTTTGGGAATTGCCTAACAGCTGTTAAACAATTTTCAATTCATATTTGTTCAAATTTTTTTTTCAATTCGATGACCAATTCAAGATCTCATGAAATGAAGGAGGAAATTTAGTAATATCGTAACAATTGTGTGTTGTTGCCCGATAATAAAAAATTGATGATTTTCCATTTCCTTCCAATTTTTTGGCTTGCATAGAAGGATGCAATTTGGAATTTTTTGGTCTTTAAGAATCGCAAAAATGGATGCTTTTGTATCATATTTATTGTATTGGACAAATTTTTTTTTAATCTTGTCCACATGGACGTTTGAAAATGGCCTATATATAATGTTGGGGGGAAATCATTTGAATCTATATACTTCAATTTCCACATTTGGCATTAGAGCGGTACCAAACAAGAAATAAACATCATATTTCTCTCCTATGGTTTCTGTAACAAGACAACAATCTTTTGCATAAAATCCTTTCTCCTCCTTTTCTAGCACAATATTGTCCAAGATTTTCTCCTTCTTTTGCACCTCCATCTTTTCCTTATGAGGCTTTTTGGTTGGTCACTTTCCACCTAAGCTCTCCACTATAGTTAGTATGCAATTAATATTTCTAAGGGATTCTTTAGCGGATTCCTCCTTCACAAGATCAATTAACTCATGGAGGTTAGTAAAACGTTCACAAATTTGGGTTGGTGTTCGATCCAATAAGTCACCCACCCAAAATCCCCTCTTGATGGTCTCAGGTGTGAACTCATTGTTTATTCAATGGCATCATAGATTAATCTAACAATTTGCTGCTTCTTGAGGTCTTTTAGTAGGAGGACCACCTTTTTGAGATTGTGTGTTCAAACCACCATATGCTTCAATGGCATTTTCTTCACAAAATCCTAGTTTCCATTTTTTATGAAATGGAACTCCAAATTAAATCTAGTTTTTTCAAAATCCTTATTGCCCAAGAAGTTACCTTGAGTTTAAGGTCCCACATTTCGAACATTGCCTCCTTGTATAGTGGAATGAGGCTAAGATAATCGCCAATGACTTTCTTCATAAGAGGGGGTGTGTACCTATAATGTTTTACACATATTATAATCAACACATAGTCTTTCATTAGATGGAAAATTTAGTTTGGTGAATGCATGGCAACCCACTAGGTTTTTTGTTCATTAAAGTGGATGGAATGGAGAAAAATGCTTAGCTGCTACCAAGATTTTTTTTCATTACACTGGATTGAGTCGAGGGAAGACACCTCCTGAATGTTAAACATTTTTCTCAAAACACTAGATTGAATTGATGGAAAACGCTTAGTGGCCGCTAGGCATTTCCCCCAAGTTTATTCAATTTCTTAAGAAAAATGCCTAGCAATTGCCATGTGTTTTTCTCACTTGATAAAATGCAGTGAAGGGAAAACGCTTTGTGTCCACCAAGTGTTTTCCCCTCATTCCAGTTGATTTAATTGAATGAAATGCCTAATGGTCATTAAGTGTTTTTCTCACTACAGTGAATTCCATTAAAGGAAACATGTAGCAATAGTCAAGGGCTTTCTAACTTCCTAGGATGTAGTCAAGGAAAAACCCCTAGCAGTCGCCAAGTGTTTTCCCCTCACTACAATGGATGTAGCTAGGGGAAAATTAGTTGTAGCCATGAGGCGTTTTCCTTGAATTTTTTTTCCTTTTGTTTCAAGGAAATTACTTGGTAGCTAACATGCATTTTTTTCACTAAAACATTGAGATGAGTGATAAATGAGGGCATGTAAAAAATACAAGTAAACAATTTACAAATCAACAAACTTGGAGTGGCTAACAAGGACTTAAGCTACTTCAATAGCCATGTTGATGTTGATGGCCTCCATGTTTTCTATGTTTTGAGATTTGGAAAATAGCCTACATTGACAATAAAGGAGGATGTTTGCCTTAGATATATCTACATTGGGCTACTAGACAGAAAGAAATGAAACAAATTTAGAGGTATAACGAAAAAGAAATATGGACTAAGAAAGTGATTTATTCATATGGAAAATTTGAATGAGTATAGCCATGCAATGGAAGAGATAAGCTTGCAAAGAGACAAAGAATGTGTGATAAAAAGTTTGCAAGCAAAATGTTTTGACAAAGTTTGTAAACAATATTTTGTGGTAGAGAGATTGTGTGTGTGCCTATCTTTGGACTACTCTATGTTTTGTATGTGAGTTTTATTCTCTTTTTGTTGCTCTGTCACCATCTAGCAATCTATGTAAGTTTTGCTCCCTCTCTCTTGCTCTATCATAATTTAGCAATCTAGCAAAAAAAAATTCCGTCACAGAATTATGCTCTTTTTATCTCTATTAATCGAAGTGTTTCATTCTCTCTCTTTATTTTTGTAAAAAAGAAATGGAAGAATGATTCGGTCTTTTATCTATGTCAAACAAATTGTCTCTTTCTCTCCTCTCTCTGTAAAAAAGAAATGGAAGAATGATTCAATTTTTTATCTCTATTAGTCAAATTGTCTCTTTTTCTCACTCTTTTTCTATATAGAAAAGAAATGGAAGAATGATTGAGTCTTCTATTTCTGTCAATCAAATTATCTCCTTATTTTTTCTCTCTCTCTTTTTGTAGAAAAAAAATGGAAGAATGATTTTTTCTTTCATCTTTCACTCAAACTATCTTTTTCTTTCTCTTAAACTATCTTTTTCTTTCTCTTTCTTTCTCTTGTGTTTGTAAAAAAGAAAAGGAAAAATGTCTTGCTCTTCTATCTTTGACTTTCTCTTTCTATCACAATCTTGTAGAATCGTAGAGTGTAATCTTTGAATTACACAAAATTGCATTCTTTCTATCTCCGTCATTTTGGTTTTGTCATTTAGTTTATATTTTTTTTTCCTCTCTAGAAAAGAACTGGAAAAATGTCTTGTTGTTTCTCCTACTTTCTTTCTCTATCACAATCTTGCAAAATGTTCCTCTCTATCTTTCTTTGTGGTAGTGTAACAATTTCTCTTTCTCTCTCTCTCTCTCTCTTCAAAAGCATTGGAATATTGTCTTGTTATTCTATATTGCACTTTCTTTCTTTTTTTGTCACTTGAAGAAAAAAGTTGTAACAATATCTCTATCTTTTTCCCTTTCTCTATGTCTATCGACTTGTGTGCACCTCTCCCAATGTTTGTCTCTTGTACGAAGAGTGAAGAGGAAGAAATATGAAGGAACGAAAGAACAAAGGAACCAACAAACCAGAAGGTAAACCTAATTAGACCCTCCTTAAGAGAAAAAAACAAAAATCATGAAGGAACTAAGGAACTAAAGAAATGAATTGGAAGGTAAACTTAATCAAACCTTCCTTAAGTAGACAAAATAAAAATCATGGAAGGTTAAGAAAATTTGGAATGCCTAAAAATATCAAGAAGGTTGAAAAAAATGAGAGGAAACAAAAGAAAATGAATTCACCTCTATAGATAAAATGGTGTTGTGTGATGAAGGTTCAATGATCTATAACATTCTAGATTGTCATTAATCATTTTGGAGTGTTCTCCAAAATGTGGAGATGTGAAGTGTGTGTGAAGGCGAAGGAAAGACAATAACAATAAAATGAGTGCGAGAAGAGGAAGAGAGATACAAATGAATGGGAAACAACGTGTGATGAAAAGAACAAAGGAGGAGGAATAAAAGCAAAGAAGACAAGATGCAACAAAACACAATGAAACAAAAGAGAAGGAAAAAGTTTATATGGCAAGATGTCCTAAACCCTAATGCCTTTCAAAGTTCATTATGTGCATTGTAACCATTACATAAAAACAACTTTTCATCAACTAACACTTTTTCATCCATCATTGGTAGTTGAGTTTAGATTTTTAATACAATTTAATAAGGTATAAAATCTAGAATTAAACATCATACAAGAAAAAAAAAACCTTAAAGTGTAGAGATATTGAGCCCTACACCTTGCACTATACAAGAAAAAACCTTAAACCCAAAGCAAATTGAACCTTAAATCCTATAAGATAAAACCTTAAACCTTAATCACATTGAACCTTAAACCCTACAACACAAAATCCTAAACCCTAGACACTTTCACCCTATAACACAAAACCCTAAACCCTAAACCCAAGACATTTTGACCTTACACCACAAAACATTAAACCCTACAAACATTGAACCCCACAACACAATTTAACACTACAAACATTAAACCTTACACCTTACACCACAAAACCCTAAATCCTATACACTTTGATCTTGCACAACAAAACCTTAAACCCTACAACACAATTCCCTAAACCCTCAACCCAAGACACTTTGACCTTACACCACAAAACATTAAACCCTATAAACATTGAACCCCACAACACAATTTAACACTACAAACATTAAACCTTACACCTTACACCACAAAACCCTAAACCCTATGCACTTTGACCCTACACCACAAAACTTTAAACCCTACACACTTTGACCCTACACCCTACAACAAAATTTAACCCTGTAAACATCAAACCCTACAAACATTGAACCCTAAACCTTACACCACAAAACCTTAAACCATACACCCTACAAGTCAAAACTCTAAAGTTCCATAAACATTTTGACCTTACAACAAAAAACCTTAAACCCTAACCACATTCAACTTTTAAGACTATAACATGAGACCTTAAACCTTAAATACATTTCTATGACCATTCTTTTGAAAAAATAAATTCAAACAGTGGATGATTTATAAATGGAAAAATCAAGTTTGTTAAAATACAAGAATAAGTAAATTATATCTTTCATATTTTAAACCATAATTTGATTTAGGAATTCTTGTTATACAAACTTTCTTCCAATATATCATAATTTTAGTATTTTCTTTTAATTTAGACGAGCATTGAGTCATTCAATCCATATAATTTATCCACATAAAATATTTATAAATGAATCATAAATGAATTATATCTACAATATATAATATGATTTTTTAAATATTAGCCATATTCAATAAGTATGATTTCTAATTTTAATAAAATATAACTAAAAATACCAAGAATTAATATTAGAATATTAATTAATTCTATAAATTTATATGCTTCCTGCATCTTATATAATTTTATTAAGATATATCAAAAAAATTCTATGACATTTTTAAAAAATGTATGATAATGGTTTTTTATTCACATACAATGTTGAAATCTTGATGATAATATGTTATTAATTATTTTAAGAAAAATTCATAAAAAAAATTATATTAATTTTCTTATATGTTACAACATACTTAGAACATTTTAAAATGTTAGCCTAATTTTTGAAACCCTAAAACTTGTAATTTAAAATTATTTTTCAATAGTTATACATTGCAATGAAACATTTGCGAAAAGAAGGGGTTAGTTCACATGGAATCCTAGTATTGTAAAAAACACATATTGCCTCCATCATTATGTGTGGATTGGAGACTCCATTTTCAACATTCAAACATTACAATTGGGAAAGAGGTGGGAATTAGGTTGGAGAAACCTTTGGACATAATTTTTACAATGGGTAGTCATAGGCAACAAAGAAGTGGGAGTGAGCGTATGGATTTCAGTGCTTTCCGCAATGCCATGAAGGTGATATTATATTCATTTGAAGTAGACAAGATCATAAATGTGGAGCTCTAGGCAAATTAGGAAAAGCACAACCAACTCAAAATAGCAAAGGCTCGGTAGTTGCAAACAACTGTTTGCGATGGAAAGTCTTTTGCATTTTGACAAAAGAACGCACCATTGAAGCTCACTTGTGGAGGCTTCTAATTCATACCATTTTCTATGATGAAGCAAACTCTTCAAGCATTGAGTAAGAACCTTAGTCAATGTACTCTTCTTTCTATTTTTCACAACTTGTTATCACATTGCAAGTTCAACATCATACACTATTTTAAGGTTACAACTTCAAATGTCAAAATGAATAACAACCTTATATCACAATGAAGAAAATGACAAGAATAGTGTTTAAGGTTTAGCAAATTTCTTTTGGAAATTGTATACTTTCCTTTATTGTGCATTCTATTTATTATGGTTATAGCACCAATCTATGAATACACTTGTCATAGAAATCAAATAGAACCAAGATTCACAACATAACAATTAGATGTGTCCAATATTGGTGATATTGGTGCTATTTACTAATTTCTTGCCCTAAAAAGCAAATATAACTAAAATAAAATTATTTGTTGATTCCTTGAATTCCAACTATTCCACAAGTTTGCATCTCGATGGGTGCTAAAACAGGATATCACATATCCATTCCATTTGTAAATATTATCTAACTTCAATTCCATCATTTTATTATTTCTTTTTATTCTTACATTTTGACAATCAAACCCTAATTTGTTGATGAAAGGAACTTAATGTTTTCAAAAGCCTTGTTATGATGATGGTAGGGAAAGGAGCTAAAGGAGAGGATCTTGTGGTTCTTTGAAGGAAGGAGTTCATGAGGGAGGAAACAACGAATCTAATGAAGAAGGAAATGTGATAGGGTACTCATTTCGGGAAAGGATAGGTGGGAGTGGCAAGGTTCCAAATGTGAGCTTGTAGATGATGTAGGGGTGTTCATTTCGAGTGGATGTGTCATAACATGTGACCCAAAGGAAACAATCCTTGATAATCAACTTGGAAAGAATCATGTGGGTCTTAGCATCTTGTATTGCCAAAGTAATGTTTCAGCAATTATGACTATTTGGAAATGGCCATTATCCTATACGATTTTGGATGGGTACATTCTAAGAGAACTTTTCATATCAAACAATGAAACTCACATACCAATTGTTGATGATGAGGGAGAAATTGGTGTGAAGAAGAAACAAGATACTTTCTAGAAGAGGAAATAAAGAATATGCAAATCAAAAGGTTCAATCTCAAGGATCAAAAGTTATTATTTAAGGAGTTTGTTCATAATGTGAGTGTTTCACAATGTTGTTCAAAGAATTGTTGTTAGAATTTTCCTCATAAAAAGACCTTGCTTTTGAGACAAGAGTTTTAAGGCTCATCCTTTGAAGACTATAGAGCATACGGTTTGGACATTCCAAGAAGGTTGCACACGAGAAGAGATATGAAGGGTGAAATTTTTATCCCAATCGAAGAGATTGAGAATTGTGAAATGGCTTGGTACAAGATTGTTGGCTTGTTGAGATCAACATATGTGTTGTAAAAAGGTTTTTGTAAATGAAGTTGTAAGTAATTTTTACCCCATGGGAACAAAGGTACACATAAACTATGAATTACAACGGAATAGGTGGAATCAATCCTTGATTGACTTGTGTGTAGACATAATGCCACATTTAATGTAAGGAATTGGAAATGATAGACAAGATGTATGGCATCTACTACCTAATATGTGGAAAAATCTTTGAGAGCAAAGTGATGAAGTAAAATATAGTGAACAAATCGGAATATAATTTTTTTTTGAGTTTCATGATTATGTACATGTAGATGAGCAAAGACTTAAGCATTAGAGGAATTTTTCAATCAACAATGAGTAGGTTGAGGAAGAAACACCATCTTAATGTGGACGTGTGGAAGAGAGGATTGCTATTAGCCAAATGTATTATTTGTGAGTCATTAAAAGATTTGATATCCAAATTGGGAAGGAACAACATCGATGCAAAAGAATATGAGTTGAAGTTGAAAAAACATATATTGCATCAAGAGTCTTGCATAAGCTTGTACCATACTTGGAGGTTAGAGTTTGTGCAATCTAAGGATGAATTCTTATGTGTTATCCCATGACAAAATGGATCATGCAAAAATTGCATTCCCAAAGTTCCAAGTGACAAACAAAATGATTTATGGGCTTGGACAATTGCCCATTACCCTCATTGGTATGATAACACATGGTCATGGAGATGAGAAGTATGCATTGGATTTTAATGAGTTGTGGCCAAATGATCCCAATTTCACAATCGGGTCATTGTTATGTCTCTTTCAAACTTTGGAAAAGGCTCTAGTTTCAAAGTCAAAAATCTTGCTTGAACAACCTCTGTAAAACATTTTTTTTATTCGTCTATTGCAAAGGAAAGCATGTTGCATAGGTGAATTACAAGCACCAAATCAACTTGTTGGTCCCAAGGCTTTACCAAAAAAAAATATTGCTTTAAATGGATAACTATATGGAGGACAATTTAAGAATTGTTAAATGTTAGCATTTTTTCATTGTTGATTGAAAAGGAAGTGTTTAAGGAGGTGAAGTTCAGATTTCTTGTAGTTGGTCATACATATGAAGATATTGACATGTGCTTTGGGTACTTTTCAAAAATTTTGAAAAAGAAAAACAATTATATTTTGGTAGATTTGATGAAGGCTTTCATGGTTTCACAAGAACAACCCTTCATTTTGCAATTGATCCAAGAGAACCAAATTTTAAAACTTGGGTTGTATGTTGTTTGAAAAATGGTCTTGAAACTTTGGTAAGGCACATTGATATGCATTTGTTTAGATTTTTTGTTGATTCATTAGGTTGGCCTATCATGTAATACAAAGTCTCACCCACATATAGTGTTTGGAGTCCAACAGATGAGCCTCTAGTTGAATTATGGAAATCAAATTTGGATGGATCACCAAAGCTACCTACTAGAGTCCCAAACCTTGTTCCATATTGCCCAATTTGGGGCGATGACGTGTTGAGGTCTGTGGAGAAAAAAAAGTTCATTAATGCTGGACTATCCAAATATCTGGAATTTTGGAAGCAAGGGATTGATCAAAACACAACTTAGGTAATGAAGATGGCTTCATACATTAAATATTGGGAGGATATTTTGTTGCATTTTTCAAAACCATTACTTCTTCAAAGTTCAACACTTTTGGAATGCTTTTGGTTTTCAAGCAACTAGAGGTCTAATTATGCCAAGGTTTCATTGCCAACCAGGATGGAAGTTGTTGATGCAAAAGACCCAATCATGTGTCCTTATTGTGGGCCAAAGAATTTGAAACTTTCTAGATGGCATACACCCCATTTAAAGATCTCAACAATGGGGATTTTCTTTTGGTGAAACCCCATGGTCATTTCCTTGTTCCTATGTGGATGGGGATAACACAATGTGGTGTTGTGAAGGATGAGCAAAATGAAAATTTCAAAATGGTGAAGGTCCCATTGGTGGGTTCCAATGAAGAAAGCTTCAAATTTGGATGAACAACATTTGTATGAAGATTGTTGGAATGGAAAATGGAAATGTAATTTAATAGATTTAGAATGGTGGCTCAAAATTTTAGCTGTTCTTTCCTCCTTTCCTACTTGGAAAAATACAACAAACAAAAGTCAAATTAATATTCCTCAGAGTTTTGCTTTTTGAATTAGAGTCAATCTTGAGGCTACTAATGCATTTAGTAATTTGCAAATGATGTTCATGGCGTGAATAGAATATCGGTGGTTTGTCAATCTTTTTTTATTTCATTTAACTAAATGGTTCCAATATCTATGGTGCATTTTTCATCTTTTGTGTGTCATTGTATTATTTAGTGAATTTAGTTAGGAAACAAATTATTCATGATTTTTATAAAAATATTCACAATTAGTAATCTATTATGTCACACCTAATGGCCACTAGATGCCATTTTCTTTTCATTATATATATTAATGGAAATTATTAATAAATTTGTAGTATTAAAAGTAGCATATTTGGATTCATAAACAAATTTATTGCCATTGTTGGATCCAATGGCCACCAAGTGGAGTCCAACTAGGATGCATGAAGTCCTAAATTAAGAATTTGGTCTTAAATTAAATAAATACTTGTTACTAGGTTTTAATTTAATTAAGCCATTTGATTTGGTCATTACGTATAGTCTAAATTTAACCATTAGGTTTAGCCACTATGTTAAACCATTAGATTTACCCACTAAGTTTAACTTAAGTTTAGACATTACTTGTGAATGCAAGTTATAACCGTGTGGTATGTTGTGAATTTACCAATAAAATTTAATTTACATGTATAATATATAATTAAATAATTATGATATATAATGTTTATAAGTAGATCATAATTCAAATATATTTAATAAAAATATAATAATTTGTATTGTTAATGTCAATGAACAATATAAAATACCAATAAAAGAATTAAACATAGTTGATTATCAAGCAAATATTATCATTCCAAAGATGCCACATATGTTTTAATCATCAAAATATTGTAAATGAAAAAATTATTGGGCCCTAATTACCCAAATAACTATGACCAGTTGCAAAAACAACTAAGTTCTCATCCATCCAAGGATCCATTCACAATATTAGATGAAAAATGTGCACCTTCATTTTACTTTTCCATTCAAACATGTAATAATCACAAATTATAGTTGCATTTGCAAATCCATTTGATTATATCAACATCATAGTCACATATGTGATTACACACATTTATGACTAAAATGACATTTAGAACTACCCTAGTTGTAGTTGTAAAGATAATTGATTTGAACATTAGTCACATCTATAGTCATAACCATATGGTTCGAATGGACAAGATTTCTTCTAGTGATTTTTGAACAGTAGAAAGTTTTGTTTGATGTGCTTCAATGTATGAAAATGTGGTGTTATAACATTGATCAATGCTTGCACTTAGATTAGTAATCATCAACATAAAAACATAGACATCAATGTTGGGTGAACATTTGATTTTGTTATAATTGTTGATTCTAGTTTTTTGACATTTCAAAATCAAAACACTACATCACAAACTTAGCATCTCACAACTTAATAATGGAAATTATGCAAAACAATTTCAATCATAATTCACACATTTCACACATTAATATCTTGCAATGAAAGCATAGTTGACAAACAAATTTATAAGAAGATGCAAAACTCATGTGACGTTCATTCATTCATAGGTTCATACTTCATTTGTCAACACATTTATGTGTCAAACATGTTTCAACACATGATATTCATGTGTAAAATGTGTGAACTTATGAATGAATAAACTTCACATCATTCTCATTATTTATTCACCGCATGGTAAATTTGTGAAATAGTAATTTCAATTGTTTCAAAAATCTCGAACCAATGGTTCTTCTAAAACAAATAACAAAGAACCTAAAGTTATAAAGGTGATTAAAAGGGAAATTATTTGATTTTTTAAAAACCATGATTATGAACATGAAAAATTACCTTGAAAATTTCTAAAAACTTGATTCCTAATCTTGAAAATTACCCAACGTTAATTTTTTCTAATGTGGGGGTGGGTATTTGATTGTTTGAACAATTGCCAGTTTTGATTATTTGAAAACATTTGAAAAAATAAAAACATTGGTTTCAAGTATTTGGGGGGAAAAAAAATCAAAGAACCATTAGGTTTAGGTATTTGTAATTTTTTGGGCATCAAATAACCACTAGGTTTCATGAAGAGATAACAAATATCCAATAATTTCTAAGTGGTTATTTGATTTTTACAAAAAAAAAAAACCATGGTTAAATATACGAAATATATTATTTGATAATTTGGTAACCATGTGAACACATCAAAATTAAGTATTTGATTTTCTTATAACTATGATTATGAACTTTGATAACTAGCCTAATAATTGTGATCATGAATTTTGTTAATCCAACCAAGAAATCTTAATATAATATGTGATATAGGTTTAAATAAAGTTGGCATCCATTATTTCTTTAAACCATGAACCAACTAGTTGCATATTGATGTTGGCTTCATTTTCCAATGGGTGTTTTCAAATGTGTTTATTGGGTATAATTTTTTTGGGGTGAAAATCATCAAATTTTTCCAAAAACTCAAGGTCAACCTACTATAAGTTTAAATTTCAAGGGTGAAATCTAGTGTTTTTCTGCTTAAAAACATCATCACATCCAAAAAGGTCTTTTAAAAATCTCTTCAAATATTAAACCTTTCACCTATTGCACAAGCAAACCACATTAGCATGTCACCAAACATGCCATAAAGGAACCTTAAATAACCTACTTGTTTATTTCAACCATTGGATGGTCACCACACCTTTTCCCTCAAATTTAAGCCATTTCCAAAACCGTTCTCCCTTGCACAAAAACCTTTCCTCATCATTCTTTTGTTTGCAAGATTGCTACCCCAAAATTCATAATTTACAAGTAGAAGGTTTTGAAGTTCCATTACAAGTTGTGTGTAACCTAAATGTTACATTTTTCATAATGTGGATTTTGTGTGATTCTTTTGTCATTATTTTGAGTGATTTAAGTGCCTTCGAAAGCTCAATTTATAGATTTGATTGTTCAATGGTCAACCATAGAACAATTAACATCACAAATTATTATTCATGATTGAATAATGAAGAATTAACTAGATTGTGATTTGTGAAAATGGGGCAGAAAGTCATGTTATGCTTAATGTTACAAAGTACACAATGAATCATGGGTTTGGAATTTTTTATGAAGCTTGGAATCAAATCCAATCATTCATTGGTGATGTTTTCATGGTTATAGGTTATAGCATAATGAACACATTGCAAGTGTTTCTTATGAACATCTTGATTCACAATTTATTTAACAATGTACATTGTATATTTTCACCTTTTCGTATGGTGTACATTTGCAATTTGAACCTTAATACTTATGAATTAAAACAAACTAAAGCTTTAAAAAATTGTTTTGTTGTTTTTTGTGTTCTTCTAGATTCTAATACTTTGTGTTTTTTGGTGCAAGTTGTGTAGTTCTTCACATTGGTGTGTGTCACATCTTTAGGACTTGGGTTCTTGTGTTAAACTATTACAATTCATGGTTTTTCAAAAGGTCCAAGTTGACCAAGAAATATTTTTTTATTAGTGGACATGTACATTTTGACTATAGGCCTAAGGCTTGAATGACACATGTGTATTTTTAACTAATAAACTTGACTAAAATGACCTATTTGACTACATGTCAAATTGAACATTTAGTCAAGTTGGACAAAAAAATTTAACCATTTTGGTCAAAATGACCAATGGTTTTTAGTCAACTAGGACATCTAATCAAGTTGGATAAAATAAAACGAGATCCTTAGTCAAGATGGACAATGGTGTTCTAATCAAATGGGAGATCCTATGCTACCTAATTGGTTAAGATAACTACTAACTAGGTTATGCAATAACCTAGGCCTACCTACATACCAACTTACTTATTTACTTACCTACTCACCTATCATCTTACAAACCTACCTACCTACCTCATACTTCCCACTTACCATCCTACATCCTTATCCACCAACCTACTTATGTACATACCTACGTACCTTGTACTTCCCACCTACCATCTTACATCCTTACCCACCAACCTACTTATCTACATACCTACCTACTTCCTACTTTTCACCTACCATCTTACATCCTTACCTACCTACCTCCTACTTCCCACCTACCATCTTACATCTTTACTTACCTACCTCATATTTGCCACTTACCAATATACAATCTTACCTACATGCCTCCTACTTCCAACCTATCATCATAAGCCTCTATTACACTTCCTAATTCCCACCTACCATACAACTCTATTGACCTACCTCCTATTTCCCACCACCATACATCCTTACCTACATACCTACTTATAAGTACTTACCTACCTACCTACCCATTTACTTACCTAACTACCTACCTCCTATGGATTACAAACTACCTACTTACCTACCCCTTATTCAATAAACATCGTGCAACCTACCTATTAATACCTAACTTTCTTACTTACCTACATAACTAATGATGTGAAATAAACAAATGAAAAAAAACTTGACAAGTTTTATCAATTTTGGAAGGTGTAGTCCATTGGTAAAGACTTGTAACCTATATACATACTTAAAGGGTTAAGGTAAGTAAACTACGTCAAGTAGGCTAAGCTAGGCTACCACTTATTTATTTAAACCTACTTATATAAAAACATTTGGTAATAACCTATAGAAAATATTGGGTAGAAATTTGACTAGTCAAATGGTCCATTAACCAGTAGTCAAAATGACTAATCAAATAGTCCAATAGTCTACTAGTCAATAAGATCACCCCAATCACATAAAATAGGTCCAAATCAATTTGTCTAGATTGACAAGATGGTCTTTTTGACACCTATCCAAATGGGGTCCTATTTTATTGGATTCTCTAATCGAAATGACCTTTCTTTTTAGTAGTCTTACTTATGTTGCAACATGCATGCAACAACACAATAATTTCGAATTGCACATTTTGTTCTTGTGAGTTGCAACTTTGTTTGAAGTTGTCACTACTTAAATTACCCTTAAATTTCAAGTTTTGATACTTTTATAACTTTGATAACTCTAACAATGGTACACCTCTTCTTGTTTGTTGATGTGGCTTCTAGTAATAAGAATCAAACATCTAACTTGAGTGAGTTTCTTGCTTTGAAAGGTAAATAACTTGTCAATCATTGTTTTAAATGCATCAAATTGTCTTATAGAATTTCTTAGCATTTTTTCACTAGAAAAACTAATTGAATTTTCTTAATAAAACTTGTCACTACCACCAAAAGCTAGAAATTTTTTAATTTATGAATCAAACCAAAAATTCCAAATTTCATGGGTGGCTAAACTACCTTGGGTTGAAAAGCATAAATACAAGCTTTTAGTTCCAAAATGGGATTCATTTTAGAAACAAACTAATCAAAGGAAGGTTCATAGACCTATGAAAAAGGTAAAAAGAAAGGAATAATATACTAGTAAAGATTGTAAACAAAACACAAATGAAGTTGCTTATGTTTTGAAAGGGGGGGAGTTTGTTTTGCAACAAATTACCAATGGGTTAGTTAGTGAAAAGCGTAGAAAATTATTTTATTTTACTACATTGTTCCATTTATTGAAGGATGGCAAGTCAATGCTTGAATGTGAGGTTCACAAGGATTTGTTTGATATTTGGAATCTTGAAAAAACACCAACATGCATTGGTCAAACACTTCTAGTTAGGCTATGGATCAACATATGCATGGCATTGCTTCGGAGGCCATAGAATTTGATGTTGGAATAGTTCAACATTTGTTATTTACTTGTGATGAAGTGTTATGGACAATAAATTATAAAGGAAGTTTTTTTTATAAAAATAATGTTTAAAAAAAGATCCATAAGAAAATGTTTAAAATTTTCCCAAATGATCCTTAAGGAATATGGTTGGAAGTTTTAATTTTTTTTGTGAAAAATCCACAAAAAATATGCTTAGAATGATTAGAAAATCTAGATGTTTCAAGTGTTATTCCACATACTTAGATGGTTGGGCTTCACATTCCATGGGGGGTCATTATATGGCTCATAGAACCAACCTTGTGGTTCAAACTTTATCACATTTGTCCATGTTCAAGATAATTTAGGATCTATTTCAAGCTTTGTACAATTATTTTTTTGAAGAGCCCTAAAAGGCCTTGGAATTGCAGAGAGTTAGTAGAACATATGGAGACAAAAGGGACCAAGGTTTTGAAGAATGTCAAAACCTATTGAATGTTTATATTGTCCCTTACTTTTCAACATGTTATGGTAGAGTACAAAACTTTGTTGATGAAAATGGCCTTTAATGGTCCTACCAATGACAAGGCAAACTTTGATTTTTTTTGCGATGTGTAAATTTTATTGGGGCTTGTTGCCATTTTCCCATTGTTGTAATCAATCCATAACCTAATTAAATATAATTAATTATGAAACATTTTCATTTGTGATTTCATGATAACAACAAAACTATGCCAAGGGGAAATTTATGAACTATATTCAAACCTAGACATGAGGTTCAAGTCTAATGAATTTGGGTGTAAAAATAGTAACTAGCTAGAACCATAAAATGTGTGAATAATGCTTAAAACTATAATCTTGTCTCTTTGAATAATCGCAAGAGGGAGTATAATAAATTGAATTATTGATTTTTTTCCTTTTTAGCTTCCATTACTTGTAGAGTTTGAATGTTCAAAACTTGATACAAATTGATGATATTTCAAAAGTTCTTTTCCATTTTCAAAATAACTGTGAATATATATCGAAACATCCTTTTTTGTTATGAAATGTGCATCATTCTTTTTCAAAATTGAACATGATCTTATTAATATTGATGTTTAGAAAACAAAAAAAACTCTTGAAAATTCGCGAATTTATTAAAAAACACATTTCAACACATTTTCTTCAAATGTGTTTTTGACCTTGAAAAATATAAATTGAAAATGTGTCTTTAACACAAGTGATTCATTTTTATGTTTTCAAAGCATCGATGCATAATATAAATGACATAGACAAAGATGTATTTTAAAAAATTATATCTAAAACATAATCATAAACTTGGTATGAAAAATGTATAAATTAAGAAAATAGACCAACAAAAAAATGCCATGTGTCAAATGCAATCTTTGAAAAGGACTTTAACCTTGGCACCATTGGCTCCTTTTAATGTGTTTGCACCCATTTGATGTTTACAAGTATTTGTTGTGTGTTAAACATGTTAAGTTAATAGTAATGTATTAGATGACATACCTAATATGGGCATGGAACATCTAGCATTTAATGTGAATCAATAACACATCTAGCTTTCATTTGAATTTATAAACTCTTGAAATTTCATATATGACAAGAGATGTTTATGTTGTACCATCATATAGGTGGAAAGAATTTTTTTATGATTGACCTTAAACCCTAACCCCTTTGTAATTCACTTTATTTATTTATACTATGTCCACTTTATTTTACATTGAACTAAACCAAAAAATGGATGTGGGTTGTAGGTGTTATTGATTGTCTTATTGCAAAATAGCAAAGGAGATTCCTTGCTTATGGTGTCGTGGACAATTTAGGTGTGGTGTACCCATAATATTAATTGTAATTTGTAAAAGAATTTTTTTGCAAACATTTGGATGTTATTAAGGTAGCTTTTTGTCACCCCAAGAAGTTGGGCAATAGTGATGTATGGGTGTTTAAAGTTTTATTAGCAGCTTCCTTTGACATTCGACAATCTATCTTCAAGTTGGTTATGAAATCAAATGCATATACTGCAGTGGCTAAGTTGTTTGATGTGAATCCTTTGACACACCTTTGGTGCACTTTTCCAGCATCTAGAATGCTTGCATGTTCTTTTCCAGAATATTTCAAGTTGGCTAAAATTACCATGATACAAGTTCTTGGCAATGTAGAGGATAAACAATGCTTCAACTCTTTGGCATCTTGCAAATCCAAGTTGTGCAACTGACTCACTATTGACTTGGTGTTATTGGTCAATATGTTTTCCCAAAAAAATTATACCATCCATAATTCTTCATATACAAAAGCATATGAACAATAGCGCACAAAATGTCCTTAATATGTTGTGGGAGCTTAGATTTGAGGCTCTCGGATCTTTACTCAACATTTTTTGGCAACATTACAAGTTGCAATTGTTGGATAGTTTTTTTGTGTGTAAGTGAAGTTGGAGATCCAAAATGGATACCATTTATTGTTTACAATTCAACCTTTTCTTTCCAAGTTGTTGTTCTATTGTGGCTTGAGAGTGGTTTTGTATTTAACTAACCTTGTTTTGCAAGACACTTGTGATATAATGAGAAGTGTAAAAGGTTCAATCCACTCACAAATGACTATTTTTGTTTGTTTCCAATTTGTGGAACTTGTGTTATAACTGATGTGTGCATGCATTGTGGTTTGTTGTATTAGAATTTTGGGCAATGAACATTGTGGTTAAGGACCTAGAGTCTCCAGGATTTAGTTATCTAGATTTCTCTTTTTAGAATTGGCAAGAACCAAATATCCTACAACAATCAACCTTGAAAAACTGTCCCCTTAATCTGTAGTCAAAAATTTACTTAAAAAAAAAATCTTATAGCCTTCTGGACTCCAGTTCATTCCAACTAGTTGCCATCCTAGCGCCACAAGTAGCCAAATGTCATATATTTCTGAAACAAAAAAAACAATGGTTGGGTGCAACTTGCTCCTGGATCATCTGAGCTTTGATATATTAAAAAACCAGCTAAGAAGTGAGTGTACTTGAAGAAGTTCTGCCATCACTCCATATGTCAGAAACATCACAAATAGTTGATGGAAAAAGTCAATGGCTCAGAGGTACAAAAGTACAAATGGATCCCACTCTCTCTGTTACCAAAGCCTAAACATGTAAGTTCTAAAACTTCTAACACTACTTGAATATTGGAAGGGAGGACGGTTTCCAAAGTCAGAAACCCAATGAAGGACCATACCTAATGGGTATTCCCACCAATTTCATATCATATCATTATTCATCATGCTTTACAACCTCAAACAAATTGCCTGGAGTAATAGTACTAGTCAACTAACTTCTTTGAGTTATGGGGACCTGCCCCACACCAAACAAGCAGCAGCCAGATCCATCCCACAGTTGGATCCCAAAGCACATGTTGTTGAAGTTTACTTTTTTCATTCATTACGAAAGTTCTAATCAATTAGTTTAAATGCTAGATTGGTGAATTGTGACGTTGATCAACATCGGCATGTGATGATGATGCACTGTGTTCAAGGGTTGTGTCATTTTATTAGAGAAGAATGCCGGCTGCAGAATGGGGATACAACAAGAATCTTAGATTCAGATGTCTATTGCAACTACCAAGCCATGGAAATTCGTTGAAGCTGACTTCTGTGTATAATTCCTGGTTTCTTTTTAAATAAATTCGAATTATCCAAGTTAACCTCATGTTGCATTTTATTTATTCACCAGCTGTCATCTTTCTCATTTGTTGATGAATCAAACATTAACTGTTATTGTAACATCACTTTATAAACTAGTAAGATGGGCCTTCAGCACAAAGAGGAAGAGAGTTATTTTCAAATGAGGTCTTAATTTGAAATTCTAAACGAAAAGTGTCATTTCCCAATGTCAAAATTAACCTAGTGTTATTTTAACATAATATATGTCACAGTAAACATCACATATTTACAATGTAATGAATGAAACCACAAAGTTTATCTCTCACACATGTCATGTATTGGGGCTCTTTATGTGAGGAAAACCACATTCTCTTGTAATGGATGCATAAAAACCTCAAGCTATGCTTGTAAGAAAAAACATCCAATTTGTTTATCCATTCATCTACTACCCAAGTTCAACTCCCAACTGGAAGGAGAGAAAAACATAAAATAGTTGGATTTTTTCTTTGTCATCCAAAAAGTACGAAGTTTCAAATGCTTTCAAGTCAGTTTGGATAGAAGAATCAGCTACAACCAACTTCAGACAGTTAGAAAGTGTCCACCCTAACAATCAAGGCAAAAGCCATAGACTTTAAGACAATATTTATGGCAATTCGTCACTCTTGGTTGGCAGACTTCATTGGCACCTTTTAACATTTCTTCCAACAAGGGAGCAAACGATGTTCTTTTTAGCAATAGAGGCAGAAGAGACAAGAGACTGAACAGAAAACCCCAGTGAGCCAAGTACATACCCACCTGCAAGACGCAACTGATTTCGGGTCTATCAAAAACTGGCAAAGAAGACAGTGCAGGCAATGAATTTGGGGCGGGTGTGAACGAAGTCTGACCCAGTCCTTATATAAGTAACAAAAAATTCTTAATGGGTTAAACAAGAGATCACCAGATAATATTAAATTGTCAATATTGCAATGTGTTGGAACCTGAGCGCTTCAGGGCACTTGGAAGCAGATATGGGGACCACATTGGTTGGCCCTTTCACCACAATTTCTGAAAACATCTTACATGTACATTTTGGGGGTTATGTCTGCTTGGCATGCTTCTTCTTTAATTATCTAATGTCCTCTCCGATTTTGTGGGTACAAATTTGAGCTTCAGAACTACAGTGCATTTGAGTGTACTGAAATTAAAACACACAACGAATAAGAACTTGGCCCCATGTGGAATGGTAGAAGGTAACTGGCTGAGATAGTTCACATTGTGTATATGGCTTAATTGGAATATATGTGGCAGGTGAGCTTCCAATCTTTAGATATTTGTGGCTGTTGTTGTCCATAGCATGCAAGTGCTCTTCTTTACTCCACACAAAACTGTTTTTTAAAGAAAGCACTTACTTAGGCTCCCCATTTCAGGTAAGTGCTTTTCAATGTTGGGTTGTCAACACAAGAATTAAGAAAAAATTCTTAGTTATGCTTTAAATATCCATTTGGTTTCAAACTCCTCAAAGGGCAGGAGAATACAAAACCTAAGTAGGTAGGACATTTGTGAAAGACAGTATGAAATTGAGTACAATATCTGGAGAATTAGGCATCCATTGCCCAGCAACTGTGATTGTTACAGGTGAACATTTATAACCATCCTAGCATTTGCCATGATCTCCCCTAAGGACAACTTTGAAACCTTTAGTCAATCAGGAAGTTAGATGATTGGTTAACCCAATAATCCATACACCTAATTGGGTTGGGTATTATGGGTGACATGCAGCATGACTTAATAGGTAGTGAATTTGTATCCACAACTACTTGCAAGGTGGCTACAATACTTTTATTTCAGATGCTACAAGGCAACCAACATGTAAGCCAACAGGAAGTTGGCATTACATCAGGTGCCTAATAAGTACATAACTTTCGAATGGAAATCCTAATATCTACACAAAAATCTACACATTGGCAAATTATGCACCTCTTCAACATGAAAATAACATGAATTTTTTTGGAAATAAATAACTTTTCCACCTTTCCAAAACAAGTCAATTGAAGGATGATCACAATGGCTCCAACTGTAGATATTCCATTTGGTTGATGTCTTCACCATCACACATTTGACAAACATTTGATGATGTGATTGTTTTGAAAAATCCCAAGATATTGACACTTTTTTTTTTTTGCAAAATTAGAGCAAATCTTTGACACTATAGTGAATTTCCAAAGCAGGAATAAAACATTTAAGCTGCTTATTAAATACTTCTCCAAACTCCACCAATGGAAAGCCATCAACAGAAGATCATTATGCATGTTGGTGGAGCCCATTATACAGACACTAATGAGCATTTGTCAACATGGAATTTCATAATGTGCAAGACTGAAAATGAATTGTTTATAAGGATTTGTGTACAAATGAAGAATGTACAAATTGAATTAAACTGCTATTTCTTTTGAAATGTGCATGCAAGGAAAAGCCTCAGTTTTTCACACGAGTGCAAACGGTGTGTGCGTGCGAAAGGGTGCTCTTTGCCCACTGTTGCCAGTCATGTGGACGAAAAAGAGCCAGCTATGAAACCTATATACATCAGAGTTCAGCATAGAATAATAACAAATTATATAACTGAATCACAAGGGGCCGTATCACTTGCATCCCTTACAAGTGCTAAACTATCTCCTTACATACAAGAAAGTGTGCACTTTGCTGGACTTCCAGGAGTGTTATATTTGGGTGTTTATTTTATTCTCCCTCGTGTGGTATTTGCATGAATCAATTACATGAATCCCATGGAGCCTGCAAGGAGAACTCAAAACAATAAGTCAGTAGGTGACTGGGTAACCCAAGTGATATACATTTGTATATAGTACTCTTAAGAGCTGCCCTCCCTAGCTCATGCTTATTATAGATAGGAGTCAGGCGACAACAGATAGACTGGGGTGAACAAGGCTAGTCAATGTGTCTGTCCAGTGCCAAGTCACGTTGGCCCTAAACTCCAGTCTCTGGTCATGAGGGTTTTAGAGTTTCAGGGTTACTTCACAAATTTTCAAATAATGGGTATGCTTCAGAATTGGTTTTGCATTGATGGGATGGTTCCAGATCTGGTTCTTGCACTCATAATTATTTGATCAGTTCCTGGTGAGCAGTTATCCCCCTTGTTATACCTGGTTAATTCCAATCATTTTGATCAGATCCAGTTAGATTAGTTAGGCGGCAGTGTCAGCCAAATCCCAGTCCTGGGTCAGTGCCAAGAGAAGAAGAGAGTTGGGTTCTGGTTCTGATTCTGCAAATTTTCACATGTCTAGTTCCAATTCCGTAAAACACGCTCGAAGAATTGTTCTAGATGTATTTGGAGGGTACCTTATATCCATAAATATCCTTCCTCTTTTCTAGGAGGGACATTACACCCTTTCATTAAGAGTGTAAAGGATCTTAGGCATAATATCCTTCTCACTCAGAAAGTGTAACCCTAAGAACCTACCCCCTCCTAAGCTGCATTATCTACGAGCTATGTATAGGTTCACAATAACCTTCACCTTGTGCTTTACCCATGGTGTGAGACATTCCCAAAATATGGGGTTGGATTCAGCAGGGGCAACTATTTGGAGTGTGGAAAATCGGGTGCAGGAGTCCCAGGGCAAAGGTCCAGAAATAAGGTAAGGGTTTAAGATTTTTGGCTACATTTGTTACATGGTGTACGTTTGCCAGCTAAATAATGATTGGGCAAATGATGTGGCAAATGTCACTGCACACTTTCCATGTGACAAAATGACCTGGCACCTACATGGCAGGTGACATGGCGCTTAGATAGCAGTTGGGGAGGGAGGGGGTTTGTGCACACAAAGAAATATGCACCCCACATGCAGTCCCAATGAATGCCTTTCACATGAGTTCCTAAATTTCCACGAACATGAACATGCAAATTGATGCAACAATCAATGCAAACAATATGACAACATGCTTGAGAAAATCTAGACCATTTAGAATGGATCTGTGGCCTCTGGTCTGTGCCATGTGCAACCTCATATAATAAGCTTTCATTGTAAAATTTGAACATCAATGGAAGTGTACCTTAAAATTGTGTGTCCTTCACCAATTGAAACATCATTTATAAATATTAAATGTTCAAAAAAATTGTAATTGTTTTTGCTATTTTTAATGATCCTACTAGAATTTTCTAAAATAAAGTTTATATATATATATACACATTTCAAGACACATAAATATTGGATTTGATGCAAACCCACATTAGGTGTAAATTAATCAGGTTTGCATGGAAAATGACATATTTTGGGGAAGAAGATATTTATAGACCATGACTTGTCCATCCACATGCATTAGTGAGTGTGAGTCAAAAAATTATTATATTCCACAGAGGGTATAGTCAATAAAATTGGCTTAACAACTCGTAAGTGATGTTTTAACTTGGTTTACACTTTTATTTTATCATATGCCTTGTTTTTATGAGATGTGTATTCATGTCTCCATTGTACATTACATGTTGGCTTGATGTTTCAACAGCACAAACTAGTCATGACCTTTAGCACCTACCTTCAAACATATTAGCGGCCCAAACAAATAATTATTTATTTTAATGTTGTGGATTGCAAAAGCATTATAGAAAAACATTTTATGCCACATTGACATTTATATTGACCAACAAAAAGTGTCATGCCATCTTGAACTATCATCTTGGATTAAAAAATTTGTAACATCCTTAGCTTCAAAAGTATGATGGAAAATTGTCACCATAACTATGATTGAGTGGATGAATGTGTCCATTTAATGAATCTTGTTGAAATTTGAACACACACAAATATAATCTCAAGGCAAGATTCTTGCAATGTGTTTTTTGTCTTTAGGGCTACTCCTATCTGTGTATACCCTATTTTTCTTCTAGTGCCATGGTACACTTCGCTAGAAAATAGACTTAGGATAGTCCCATGTTTTGGGTTGAAAACACCCTATACTTAGGAAAAACAAATTTTCCACCTGCTTGAATAACATGTCTTGCAATAGCTGTTCCTACCACACAAGATTTATAATTCTTAGGAATGTAATAATGATATGGATATGAGTAAATTACTAACCTTTTACACAAAGGTCTGAAAATTCACCCAAAAGAAATAAAAAATATGTAGCTCATTCTGGTATCCCTTCCATTGATGTGGGGAAGGGAAGAATAATTTTCTTAATCCCCACTGTGGTGATTGGGGTGTCCCCAACTCAACCCAATCCCTCACTAGATTTATGAATAATTTCCAACAAGTAACAACACATAATGAGTTTGGATGAACACCTGTAGGCCCAAAACCAAGTTGGTGCCAAAGTTTTCAAGTTTAACCCCTGTTGCCATTAGTCTTTGGGTCCCATCATGACCAACCTGAAAAGAATATGTGAACTTGAACAAAAAAACAACACATCCAACAATTACTAAAAAATATAATAGATAATAATTGTGTATCATACAAAAAAAGGTCAATGATTTCACTGTCCAAATTCTTTAGCCCAATGCTGACCAAACATGACCATTAAGCAAAACTCTTTACGTTTGAATCTTTCAAGGTATCCCCTTACCAAAAAAGTCAATAAACTTTCTCTTCGTATTTAGTTGTTTGGTTTAATGGAATGGTGTGTGGCATATGACAGCCACAACCTCATCACCATCCATCACAAGAAGGGATCCATAAAGTTGCAAGATTTTGTTGAGTTCCAGATTTTGATCAAATTCTTTCCTCACACTCCCAAATTCCAAGACTTTCTGAATATTGACAATAGCTCTCACAAATTGAAGGAATATCAATGCCCATTTTCCTTTGTTGTTTTATCACCAATGTCGCCTTGTTAGGTAGCAAAGAAACAACAAATGAACTTGTACATAAACAAACAAATGGTAAAAAGTCAAGAAAAATGGAGAAATTACATGTAATTAATGTACATCAATTCAAAAAATCTTCAAATAAATTGAAATAAATGATGTACCATCAAAAGAATTTACAAAAGAATCATATTCTTCTATAATGAATTTCATTTTATCATCACTTTGTACCAAACCTCAATGCCTCATAATATTGGTGTCTTTTAGAGTCATTATGATTATGCACTTGAATATGCCCATTGCAACAAACATCACATAAAAGGCATCTATATTTGATTATTTTAGGTTCACTATTGAACAATCAATGAAACATGTATTAGTCAAATGGATAATCATAAAAATCAAAATAATTTAGGCTTTTCCAATGTAAAGAAGCAAGATTCTTTTATACCTAGAAGAAAACACATTATTGGTGAGCTACTTTTATTCAAAAAAGGTGATGTATAACAAGTATTATAAGTTTGTTGTAAACTAAAATCTTGATGGCATGCTTTGATTATATAAATCACAAGTAAAAACAATTAGAATTTGCACAACAACATTTTGCAACTCAAAGTTCACTTTAAGTTTAAATAAATTTTGATCTAATGGTTAGATGAGGAGGATTGGATAAAATCAGTGTACATATAATATGTAATTTATAGTTTTTGAATGACCATAAGGCCTCATGTTTATGGTTCATGAAACAGTACCAAACAAAAGAAAATTGAAAAAATAATGCAATGCCCATCTGTACAAACTCCTCCTTTTTTATATGGTAGTGGTTTTTTTCTAAAATATATATATTATTATGCATTCATTGCTAAACAAATGAAATGAAAACAAGTTTTTTGAATGGAAATTCATCCAAAAAGTTTAAATTCCTAAATTGTCCTAGACTTAATTGATGTATATCAATATCATACACCATAAAAAAAATTCACCCAAGAATTTCATCCACAACTTTAGTTTTGAAGTATATATTCAAATTTTCAAACTTTATGATGGGTATTATTTTGTCACAAGTATATTTCGTACGTTCAAATTTTTCAATGTTTATTGGATTCTTCAAAATAATAATTGATTAAATTAAGTCTTAAGTTAATCATATGTATATATAAACTAATCCATGATGTGATGTCCATATGTTACCAAAAAATCTAGTTGCAAAAAAATTATACATGCAATTACAATTTTTGGGGGGCTTAGTGTGCTTTCACCCCTCTAAATGCATTAATCACATTTTAACAATGGAACATTTAACACATTATAATTCTCAAAACAATGGTGTTACAAAGGTCCATTCCTTTACAAAAGATATAACTTGATTAAATGTTAATACATGTTTGCATGTTTATATGGGATAACCAAACAATGAATGGAATTAAAAGATTTATTGTGTAGTGAGGTGCTAGTTGTGAATTGCCTCTTAAGATGGCAAGTGATAGTGGATGGAATCACATCTAAAAATATGCAAAAAGAATAAGTTGGGTATTTTGGATAAATTCTCATTGTAAATAAAAATACAACAAATCAAACAGTTTGGCTATAAGTTAAAGCAATAAATGTTTTTACATACCAATGGATTGCACAGAAAAATCATATTCCTCAACAATGAATTTCATTTTATTTTCATTCAACAATGAACCTTTGTGCTTCATAATTTTTTGTGTCATTTTGTGGTCTTGAGCTTGAGTAAATCCATTGCAACAAATGTTGTGTAAAGTGCATTTGTACCTAATTACCTTAGGCTCAACACATAAGCCATTTGAAAATTACAAAGTGTGTTTATTATTAACCGCATGACCAATTTGAAGCCTATATATTGGGTTATGCAAATCATGTAATAGTCAAATGGACAATGATTAAAAATCAAAACAAATCATACACTAACATTGAATAGTAAGACTTTTTGATCTCCTAATGTATTAATTGCATTTCAACAATGTAACATTCAAAACAAATTATAACTATGAAAGCAATGGTGTAAACACCATCCCCTTACATAAGAAATAACCTTACTAAACCTTACTAAACCTTATTTCATGCTCAAGTATAATGTTTAACTTGGTGAGATTCAAAGTAAAAACTCTTTTCATCATCATTTTTTTCAATGTTGACATCATCATCTTCGTTCCCCTTATGCCCAATAATAATTTCACATTGCCATTTGGTAGGCTCCATTTCCTTGAGGAACACAAAGTCATGAAATGTAATCCAAATGTTTGTCAAAAAAATGAGAGATATAAAGAAAGGGAGGCCAAGAACATGAAATAAAAAGGTTGAAAATGAGAGAAAAAATAAGAACATATTACCTAAGGGCAAAAACATGGTAAAGTATGCTAATCGGAAACACTTGTTTTTTTGGAAAGTATCCATAAAGTATACCTTAATATATTGAATTCATGAATATTATTTAAGTCAATGCTCATGAACTTAAAAAAGTTCTTTGACTCCATTGCATAATATTGAAAAACCACATGTTTTAATATGCATTTAAATACGTATATTGAAATGCAAGTACTAGAAAGGACATGTCAATTTTGTAAAATAGAATTACAAGTACATGAAAGTAAAACATCAATTAGAATTATTGTACTTTCAAGTTCATAAAGGCCTAATGTGTATGGATATATTTTCAACTTTTCATATTATATAGTCATAATCTATCAAAGTTTTAATGTAAAATATTTTGGCAAATGTGAACAACTAGCTAATTTATAACATACTTCTCATCCACTTTTCTTATATAGGAATTCATCAAACTTTATGTTCAATTTACAATAAAATCAATGAAGTGTTCTATGATTTCAAAATGCAATTTAAATAGGTTTTTAATATGTTTTTGAATGTGAATGTTGAAAAGAGATTTTTTTGAAATTAAATTTTCTTAGGACTAGTTTTTTTGGCATACTTTATCATGCTTGGACCCCTAAAGCAAGAGGCCAATAACTAGAAAAAATAAAAAATAAAAGCAGTGCAAAAAAATACATTTGCTACAAACGAAATAAACCAAATTAAATAAAAAGGTTATTTTCGTACTAGGTTTTCCATCCTTAGATGAAAAGGAGGTTCTAAAACCCATCCATAGAGACCCAAGTTTTCTTATTTAAAAAAAAACCAATATTAGCACCACACCAACACTAAGTACAAAAATCAAACTCAAAATTAAAAAAACAAGAAAAGAACACAATCTACAAAACAAATGAACAAAGGTAAAAAAATAAAAGAGCAAAAGGCTAGGGGCATTAAGACTAAGAGGACAAGAGACTAAGACCAAGACCAAGAGGCGGAAAGCAAGTGATTGAGAGAGAAAAATAAATAAATAAATAAAAACATCAGATGAAAAGGATGAGAGAAAATGAACCACTTGCAAAAGATCTAATGATGAACACACCTCTTTAATACCAAACATGTTGTGCATTATCTCACTGCCATGTGCATTCAACAATTCCAAAAACTCACAAAGTTTGGCAATGAACCTTCCTTTTGCACCTTCTACCATGCACCCACACTTTGCAAACATATCAACAAGGCACAAAAGCACTTTCAACACATTGGTCATGGAAACACACAACCACATCAAGCACACAAAAACAACATGGTTTGCCCACAAATTTGCCACAAGCTTTTAGTAACTATAAACATTGAAATAATTCCAATTCCTTCTACCTTTCACTTCATTTCACATGTCCCAATACCCTCACATTCCTAAAGACCACATTTCTACCAAATTACATATTGGTGAATACATTTGAAGCATCTTCAATGTTCCCAAGTTATACATGTAAACCAAGCTATTCTTCACAGGGACATTAGACTTAGGACTAGCCACTTTGATTGGTCTATGAGGAGCACACATGCCTTCTTAAACCAAAACCCACATGCACATTCAACACCCCCCCCAAAAAATTGGCAAAGTATAGTTGTACACCCTCTTGTTGCAACAACTCAAATAATTCTAATACCTTTCACCCTTCACCACATTTCACATGTCCCAATATTGTAGCCTTCCAAGTGACCACATTTCAAGATTGTGATAAACGTTCTCCAAACATTGTCATTGCACCACAATTTTGACACTCACCAACCAAACCGCTATCCACAAAGACACCAAACTATGAGGGAGGGAGAAAAAGAAATAATATGAAGACACAAAATATAGAGGCCAAGAAAGAGAAAGTGGGGAAAAGGAAACAAGTAGAAAGGAGGAAACTAAAAAATGTTAAGATTTAGGGCCAACTATTAAGCAAAGATTGCCACACAAGGTTGTAGTTAGGGTACATGGCACAATGTAAAACATTGGACCATGCAATTGCTCCCTTTATATTGAAAGAAATTTTTGAAAAGATCCAAACAAATTTATGTTGTATTTTAGGCTTTAGGTTTAGGTTTTTGCAAACTTGATCCAAAAAATATTATTCAATCTTTTAAGAGATACAATAGAAGTTGTTTCAAATAACTTATTAAATATTCCTTGTCATTACATTACTTGATAATATAAATGAACCTTGATTGAACAATTGATGTTAGCCACCGTGGAATTTGATGGCATGAAGTTTACCATGTGAATGTAATGGCCTGAGGTGTGTAAACTAACACCTTTCAATTTTTATGTTTTGTGAAATTCTTTTCATACCAATTTTTTCTTTTTCATTTATAATGATTTGACATTGTGATCAATAGAAAATTCAACAAATAAAAAAATTATGGCATTAGATTGGATGAAAAGTTTAATGTCATATTTGACATAGGTTTTTTTATTTTCTTGTAAAGTTATGAATAGGGGATATGGACAAGGAAATAAAAAACTTGTGTTAATTTTGATGAAAAACCCTATGTGAATTTGTAGTTTTTTTCATATTTGACATAAGCTTTCTATTTTGCCCTAAACCTATGAAGATAAGCTTTGGGGGGAGAGATTGAAAACTTCCTTACATTCTCAAAAAACCTATGTCAACATAAGTTTTTTCATAAATGATGTAGATTTTTGCATAAATGGCCCTATCACCCTTCTTTGAGAAAAAACTTATATGAATTCTAAACCTACATTGATGTAGTTTTAATAGAATTTACAAAGGTATATATCCATGCCTTGTAATTGTCCAATGTTGATGAACAATTTATACAAAAAAATTATGTGAATTCCCAAAAACCTACATTATTTTTTTAAAAACCTATGTCAATGTAGGTTTTTAAAAATTTACATAGGTATTGATATCCATGCATTGTACCTATCTAATGTTGATAAAAAATTCATACAAAATCCTACTAGTGAATTCTTGGAAAAAACCTAAGTGATTCCAAAAAGAAATTTTAAAAATTTACATAGGTTTTGATATCCATGCCTTGTATTTCTCCAATGTTGATAAATAATTGATACAAAAACCCTACATAATGAATTTTTGAAAAACCTATGTGAATTCTAAAAAAACCTATCTTATTTTAGGTTTTTTGAAAATTGACTCAAATTTTCATATCCATCTTTCATCCATATATCTACATTAAATCCCAAAAAACCTACATTGACATAGGTTTTTGTGTATTTTCCCAATGCTTGGCCAATTTTCAAAAAGGTTATAACACATAAAGCCTATGCAAATTCCTTAAATTAATGTACCTTAAATCTAAAACCTTAATTGATGTCTTTTATAGTTTTTTTGATTTGTGATAATTATTGTTTATTTGGAAAGCTACACCAATTCTTTAAAAATGTATATTTATTTTGAAACTTTTTTTCTTTAAATATTATAAAGCAATTGTATAACCATGGGTTCAACTACTAAAGAGGGTAGTTAAGTAAAAAAAAAAGAGAAAAAAACACAAATCATCAGCAAAGAGAAAGGAAAAGCTATTATTTGAAGGTAATCCTACCTTTAGCCATTGAACTTATAAAAAAAAGCCCTTAGACAATTTAGGTAACTAGAAGGTAGTGCCTTCTAATCCTAATAAAAATGGGAATACACAAATCAAGTCCATAACCTTCACTCTCCATACATTCCTTGTATGATGAAGTACAACATGGTTTTCCTAACAAACTCTCCCAACATCTCGATATCTCCTCCTACCATGCTACATTAAGAATGATTCAATGTTCTTCCTTTCAAGTTCTCGTTCTAATTAATTCACATGTGGTCTTCCTCTTCCCTTTAAAAAAAAAATCCTTATCTTAATTTTTCCCCAAAAACTCCTAGTTGATTAGACCAAAACCCAATCCATCGACCACAAAAAACTAACTAACCCAAGTAACTTCATCTCCTAGTAAACTAAAAGATGATAAATATTATATATTATTAGTAATTAACTAATTACTAGGATGCCCACTAGGCTAGTTAAGCTAAAAGATTTCTACCTTTAACATTATCCCCCTTCTACCCTAAATCATGTCCTCGTAATCTACACTATGTAGTCTTAGAGTTTGAAGATGGACTTTTAAGGGTAATGAGCTCACCCCTTGAGCTTAATATTGTTGTAGGGGTCCGAAAAGCAACCTCTTCCCTAAGGTCGGCCTTAACATTGTTGTCATCAAAGGTGCTTGAAATATAGAGGCGTAAGTCATTATGTCGAAACTTTGGGAAGGATTAGTGATAAGCCCCTTGGTAACGGCAAGATTGTAATGTAGTAATCAATCCAAATAAGCATAGGGAGTACGCACTATGATGTCTATTTTGAAACATGCTAGATAGGGCAAGTTTAGTAAGTAAATGGCAAGTGAAATTAGGATTGTTGAAGTAAAGTTCAAATGGTGCTTTAGGTGAGAAAGTTGAAGATGAAGAATGCTTTGGATATTTTGTTTAAGGGGTCTAACCTAATTAGTTTTGTTATTTTTGGGAGGTTCAATATTGGGAGTATAGGGAAGATAGAAAGCAACATAGTAGTTATGGATATGGAATAGTTTTGAGAAGGTACACAAAGTTCTAGAACTATGAACTTGGATCTTTTGTTTTTTTAATTTTAATTTTTTTAATTATTATTATTATTATTATTATTATTATTATTATTATAGAATCTATTTTTTAAAAATATCTTCATAGCAATATGAGGAGTAAACTATGGCAACATTATGACATATTCATAACTATGTAGATATTGGGGCTGTGAAGACATGTTGTTATTGCGATCATTTTTTTTTTAATTAGATTTTTAGTACAGATTTTATATAACTAAAATTAAATATGTGTAAGAACAAAAAGAATTGCAATTGAAACAATAATAAAATATTAGGATTTACCATTTTCACAACCATCCCCAAGATGAATTCAGGGTTAAACTTTTGAAGTTGTATGTATTGCTTTGGTTTTATTGCATGACAATATGTACAAAAGGGTTATTACGAAGAATTTTGTTTATTCCCTAATACTACATACTCAAAATTGGCGAAGACAATTTGCGAGGAAGTGAATATGAGCAAACATATGTTGTAAGGATTTAAATTTGTGGATTTTTTTTTTCCAAGGATGAGTAATAGGATGAGAACAAACAGAAATTGAGTAATAACCTGAAAGTAGAGATAATTCAACTAGCTAGCCATGCAACAAAATGAAGATGAAAATGCAGTAAAGGGAAAATAGGTGTTCACAAGTGATGCAATGTAGTTTCATACTCCACAAAGAGTACAATATACCATGCTAAAAATACCCAAAACAAAAGAGTGGCCTACAAGGTACAAGACGCAATTTGTAACAATTATGGAACTTCGGGAAACATTTATTAATAGAGTAATGAAGTAGTTCAATGTTCAAAAAAGGTTGCCAATGAAGGTCGAACCTCCACAAGTTGAACCAAAAGGACAAGGAAACAATGTACTATAGACTGAAGATCTAGAAAAACAAGCTTTTGCAATTGAAGTAATGTATCAAATAGGAGGGAACATTGGGTTGAACACATCACTCCACTAGTAATGATGGTTGGTATTAAAGTATGGCAAGCGAATAGGGTGAATGTATTACATACTAGTGAGTCCAAGATTAGTCTCAGGCATCAACATTAATTATTACCCGAAAAACAAGTTTGGAGTAGATCTGGTCAAAACATAGATCACCACTACAAATTCACCATTAGTCATTGTAGTTTTTGCAGATAATGCATTCTAGAAGGTTTATTAGGTTCTAAAATTAATTAATCGTTACATCAATTTAAATAAAAAAGTTTTTTGCACTTGGAAATATCCAAAGGCTAATTCAACTATTAATATTAATACTTGAAAGTTTATAAGGATTCAAATCATTATTACTAAGGAAAATTATGGAACTAAAAGTTAACAACTTGTTGAATTATAATCCATGGCTCACAAAGGTCAAGTTGCTCAATAGGTTCCACCACCTATAACTCAAAACATACCATAAGAGCACCAAAGGGAGAGCTTTGTATCTCTAGAAAGAAATCTAGTTGAGTGGTTCCCATCATGTTCTTCATCTCCCCAACATCACCAATAGGAGTTTTAATTACAAACCATAAAACCAATTGCAAAATCAAGAAGGTAGACCATCATTTTCAGTAGGGGTGTATGAATTAAGGGATAGATTTGGCGCATATAGGAATGTAAGGCCATCCATAGAAACATCTAGGGGCACAACTTTAGTTTTCCAAACCCCACACATTGGAGGATCATTACATCATGAGGTAGAAGAGGATCTGCAGATTGCAAGACTATTAACTAGATTTCTGTATGAGCCAATACTTTAATCGATAGTTGATGAACTGATATTGACAATATAACTAGTAGAAATTGAACCAATGACACATATTGAATTAGTGAAACCTATTGAACTGGTAGTTTGCAGAACCTATAGTTGACATAATAGGTAGTTAGTAGAACATGTAGTCTACATAACTTGTAGTTGATAAAACATGTAGTTAGCAAAAATAGGTAGTTAGGAAAACATGTAGCAAATTTTGAAAATTCTAACTATTCATAACAATTTTATTGGCTAATTTTTATTAGTTAATTAGAACAAGAAGTTTCATTAAAAAATATGATTGTTTATTACAATTTTACTGGATATTTTTTATTAGTTGATTAAAATAAGGTATTTTATCAATTAGTTATTGTTTAGGTGATTAGCATAATGCATTTCAAACTTCAAACTTCAAATATAAAGGAAGGATGGCAGAAAATGAGAGACTTCAAATCTCTATTTTCTATACTTACTTTCTAAAATCTCTAATTTATAAACTTTGATTTCTTAATATAATTTTGTATTTTCATTACAAGTTGGAATACATGTTAGCATTGTGTAGTTTGTACATGTTCATAATTTAGGAAAGGATATTTGCATCAAGTGGGAAAAAAAAATCTTGTTAACAAGGATTGTTCCAACATGTAGCAAATTATAGTAGGAAGATGGAACAAACTATGATTGAATTATCAAGATTCAAATTGATGTGCGAAAGGAATGAAGTAAAAAAAAGAAGTTGGAGAATAAAGTTATAGTTGCACAACAGGAGGTTCAAAATTTACAACATCACATCATGCAACTAAAGTTTAGATCGAAAAGACACTTCAAATCAAGGGAAAAAAATTGAACCAATTGTAGATGGAGCTTCTTATGGTGAAATAAAGGAAGGCAATTATGGAGCAACAAATGTAGTTGCATGACACAATAAAGGGAGAGAGGGATTTGTTAAAATCAAATTAGGTGTGAAAGGATGCCAAATATTGGGCCTTGAAGAAGAAGTAGATAATCTGGATATTAGTTTTATACCTTGCAACGAAATAAGGAAAGTCTCCAATGATAGGTATAGGTATAGGAGACAAAAAAATTTAAAACTTAAGGAGGAACTTCAAATTACTACGTATCAATGGGATGAAGTTATGAAAGAGAAAGACAAAACCTAGGCTATGTGTAACAAATCAATCTAAAAGTTGTAACCAGATGCAATAATGCTAAATGAAGTTATGAACTCAATCATAATTATGGAACCATATTTGTCGAAACATAGATTGAAAGAGTTTGATAATTTATTAATGCAAAACATAAATTTGAAAAATAAACAAAAGTCCTTATAGTTGCAAGCATCTAATGTGGATACTTGGTGGAATTTAGTTCAAAATATGTTTTTAACAAATTTACAAACCTTGTTTGATGGGCAAAAGGCAAATGAAACCAACTCCAAAAAAAGGCTTAAAGCATATGGGGAGGCATATCTAGAATTCAAATATGAATCACCTTTTATAACTCTTGAGGACAACTTCAATACTTTAGGTTTTATTCAGTATGAGGCAGGTCTAAGTGGAGAGGCTTAAGAAGTTCAATCAAGTTCACTTGTAGATTTGAATAGAAGAAATACTACAAATGAGGTTGTGGATGAACACACTATAACACAAGTTGAAGGGCATGTTTCAGTGAAAGTCTAAGTAGAACCAGAAGCACAACAAGTATCTACTCACATAGAGGCACTAGATTATGCTATAGTTATGGATGTCTCTCTAACCACCTTGTTTGTTATAGCAACTATAATAATAACAACTTCACAAGAGGAAGGAGATAATGGCCATACATAGACCATCATAGAAGTACAATAGTAGGAATGACTACAACCAACTTTATTGATTGATCTAATTCATGTAATGGAGGATCAATAGTTTGTAAAACCACATAATATAGTTGTAGAGCGGACAAATGTAGAGCAAATAGGAATAAGGGATGGTTTATTTTGCAGCTTTTAGGTTCTTTTACTCTAGATATTTTTCACAAGATTTCGAAGAAGGAATCCAAAGTACAGGGGGGTAATGTTTAGGGCAAGATTGTACTATAGTAATCAAACTAAATAAGCATAGGGAGTAGGCACTATGATGTTTGTTCTAAGACATGCTAAACATGGCAAGTTTAGTAAGTACAAAATAGGTGAGATTATGATTGTTGAGTTGGAGTTCAAATGGTGCTTTAAGTGGGAAAGTTGAAGATGAAGAAGGCATTGGATATTTTGTTTAACGGGTATGTCTTAACTATTTTTGTTATTTTTGGGAAGTTCAATATTGGGAGTACAAGGAAAATAAAGAGCACAACAATAGTTATGCATATGGAACAATTTTGAAAAAATACATAGAATTGTGGAACTATGAACTTGGATATATATATTTTAGTTTCTTTACAAGATTTGTTTTGTTTTTATTTTTGATAACAACACTATGAAAAATCAAATCCTTTGCAACTTGTCTTATGCAACTAAAAAATGTCCTTTAAAATTAATTTGAGTTGCAAATTAGTTCTAAAGGACATTTTTTAATTGCACAAGACAAGTTGCAAAGGACATGAATTCTCATAATGCAATATGAACAATAAATTGTGGCAATAGTCTAACAAATTCATAACTATGTAGATATTGGGGCTATGAAGACATGTTGTTAAGAACATTTTAGAATTTCTTTAGATTTTTAATATAGATTTTGTATAATTAAAATTGAATATGTATAAAAATAGAAAAAACTACAATTGAAACAATAGTAGAATATTAAGATTTACCACCTTTAGTTATTGATATTACGAGGTTTCATATGCTGAAGAAGGTAAAGGGGGTGCTTTTAATAGAGCGTTCAATTATGCCTTGAATTCATTCCACTTGGCCTCCTTTTTACCCATTTTCTACCTCCATACTAATGCCCCCAACTTGAGCAAGACATGTTTTTTGAAGAAAGTAAAGTAGTTTCACATCTACTACCACCATTTTCATTGCATTATTCTTCCACTTAGCCACTTGAGCCTACAAATTTTCCACCATTTTTTTTGGGTAACTAACCTATGTCTTTAGCTTCATTACCATCTACCTTGATTGCCAAAACTCCTCATGTAATAGCACTACCGCCTTAGTTTCTTGCTTTCCTTCCTCCACAACTAATTTACCATTTTGGCTCATGATGGTAATTACTTTTTCATTAGGCTCACTAAGGTGTTCAATGAAGATGTCCTTGTCACCCCTCCCCTACCTATCATGCTCCTTAAATTCAACAATTTTGTAGTTCAAGTGAAAGTTATTTTCAATTTAAGCATCAATTATCTTTCGCTAATAATTATCGTCTAATTCCAAGTCATTAGAATTTTAAAAAAAATCTATGATTCCATATATGACTAATTTTGTAGTCATACCATACATTATATGACTAAAGGCCTTTAATTGTAATAAATGAATAACAAAGGACAAACAATCATTGAATGTTTGACGTGGCATTTTTCATCTTATAGTCATTAAGGGTGAATGCAGAATTGAGTGTTTCAATATCGACATAAATTACACTCCTTATAAGTTCATACAAGATTGTTTTAAATGATTCAAATGGACATGGTTGTTACTTTTTTTTAAATTATTATTCTAATATTTGAATAATACATCTTCAATCACTTACAAACCTTCCCAAATCTATGTGAAAACTTGTATTTAATGTAGCGATGTCATTTTTTTAATTTGGAAGTCTTAAAAGAAAAACCCCCAAAGTCTAAATGAATAATGACCCATGTAAAGTTCTTTAAAACATATTTTTCTGGGACAAAGAAATTGAAAAAATAAATAAATGTGCAAGTCATGTCAACTTATGAAAATATGGTCAAAATTTAACCATTCCAAAGTCTTTAACTATAAAATGGTTTAGGTTTTCAAAGAAAAGATTTTTATATGAATCTATCATCTTATACTACATCATATATTGAGTCCCAATAAAAAATTTGGAATGTGAATCAATGTAAATTTTTCCATTTTGTGACGGTCTAGTTAGATGACCAATCCATATTTTTCAACTTCAAAAGTCCATTTCTACTAGTAAATGAGTTTTTTTATCAATAAACAATCACACAATTCTTTTCATAATGAAGTTGCTAATCTAGATCCAAGTTTCAATTAGTAAATATAAAGATATATTGATTACCATATGCATTTGAATAAAAGGTACCAAGGGAAAAAACATTGTTTTGTTGCAAAAGTGAGCCACTCAATTGTGCATCTACCTTTAAGGACAAGTCATAGAGAACAAGCCTTATATAATGCTAAAGTGTCATATAAAAATGATTAAAATATGATTGGCAAACACTAGACCATTTCATTACTCAAATTTATACCTAAATTAAAATCATTTTTTTGGATTATTATTAAAATATATTCTAATAAGTAAGTACATAGGTAGGTAATAAGTCTAGGTAGGTTGAAAAATGCATGCACCTAGGTAGGTAGGTAGTAGTTTAACCTACTTAACCTAATTTACATAACCTATGTAACCTACCTATGTTACTTTAGTCTAGCCTACTTACCCTAACCCTTTAGCGATGCACATAGCTTGCAAGTATTAGGAATCAAGAACCCTTCACCTTCACAATCATCCAAGTCCTTACCAATGGACTACAACATCAAAAGGTGTTTAATTTTGATCAAGTTTTTTATTTCACATGTTTATTTTATATCACTACAAGACTATGAAGTAGGTAGCAAGTGGTAGGAGGGTCATCAAATTCTTAATGATCAATTTATAAATCATGATTTGAAACATGTTCAATGGAATATATTATTTTAATGATTCATTAAAAATGCAATCTTAAGGGCAAGCAGTATAATTTGGACCCAATTGTGAAATGAAAAGTTTTAAAAATTTTAAAATGTGGTATCAATGTTCATTACTACAAAAATGGGGTTTAATTTAACCACCCAATTCATTATGGGGCTTTAAAAGTGAACTGCACCACCATAAATCACCATTTCATTGTGCCATTTTACTTAAAACCAATTTAGGTGACCATACCCTTGTACCATTTCACTTCGAGTGAAACTTGAAACAACTTTGCCCATGTCTAGTAGAAGCAATTTGCTAGGGTACTAATTCACTAAGGTTAATTTTTTTGTATTATCCAAATAATTTTTAAAATTTTAAATGAAATCTTATAATTTGTGATTAATTATTATATTTCATTATGGTTATGTATAAAATTATTAAATATAAGCATGTCAAATATTTATTTATGTATGCTAAATATAACATGACATTATACTTAATGGTTAAATTTAGGTAATAACCAATACATTACAAAATAATATAACTAAAATACAATATATAATATTACTTGTTCACATAAACTATTAGTTATTTTATAATTTAATATGAAATATTAATACAAGTTTTTATTAATTAAGATCATGATTTTTTAACATTTCATTTATTTTTTCCATAAATTCATTTGCATTAAAAAAAAATGGAACTTGTCAAATCATATTTTTTCTTAAAGAAATATTTTGTGAGTTTTTTTTAAACAACACAATTCAAATGCGTTTTCCTTTAAATGGTTTGAAATTTTATGTTTTTAAAAAAGATATGTGTAAACCTTTGAAAAAAGTTCAAGAATGAATTTTCATTTATTTCATATGAACAAGATATGAGAAATAGAATATATGATAAAGTTTGATTTGTAAAACAATCTTGTGTAATTGTGATATATCCAAATTTTTACACCTTTTATCACAAAGCAAAATGATGGTTGGATGCTAAAGATGATGGAATGTCTTTTGGGAAACCAAGGTTCAAACCTTGCTACTAACAGTTCCATATATGGATTGTATATTGACCGCATACATACCATATATTGATAATATTGTTAACAACATATAATAAAATATTGTAAAATATGGCAAATTCACTAATAGTGAATGCATTATGTTTGTAACAACTAGTCCCAATCACTTAGGAACATAAGGAATTCAACAAATTTAATGTGTAATGAAATTGGGAGAATTTATTGAAAACCTAATGAATTTTTGTGAACTTGGCCACACCCTCTACCAAAGGTTTAAAAAAATCTATTTTCAATTTACTTTCCAAAGTTTGTATTATTATCACAATTGCACAAAGTAATTTTTTTCACATTCATGGGAAATTATTTATAAAATTCAAGCATATGATGCATGTTTAATCACTGTCTATGCCATGTTTTTTAATTACAAACATAAATTTTCATTTTGCACATATATAAAAAAGTAGCTTATGAACACCTTTAGACCTATCATAAGGAAAAGCTACATTTGAAGGGCTCCACATTGTCATAGTTTTAAAATTGATGAATTTCAACAAATGTGTATCAAAATTGACAATGTTTAAAACATTAATAACACATTATTTTCAAAAAATTTGATTTGGAAAGTGTATAATATCATCCGCAAATAATAAACTTACAATTAAAAAATTAAAAAGTGATAATAATATAATACATTAAAAATGACCACGCATGGTTTATTTACTAAGGTTTGTACATCCCAATTATTATGACATTGCAAAAAATACTTTAAATAATAAAAATAATAATAAATCTACTTTCGTTCAGTGAAAAAGGATAACGACTACCCCACTTTACCATGCTTTCACTCAATATGAAAATCATCATATATTCAAAGTAGTCATAATGTTTACATATAAATGTATATCCATACACACACATTTAAAACTCTTTGTTAAAACCTACTTGACATCTATTTGAAACAAAAATCCACATTGTAAATGTAAACATCAAAATATATTTTAAAATATCAAGAATGTTTTTTTTACAATGCAAAATTTGAAAATTAATGCACATTAATTTAAAAAATCTTATCATTGATCATAAATACTTTAAAACATTAAATGTTCCTTAATTTTATAATGGTTTTTGTTGTTACTTTATGTTTACTTGCATGTAATTTTGACAAAGTACATAATATATTCACTTTATTTCACTTACACCCATATTGTTTTGAATTTAAAGTATAGGATTCAAGGTTGAGGAAATAGTAAACTTGCTTCATCATGACAATAAAGATAACTTGAAAATTATTTATAAGTAGCATTGCAAATTGCAACCTTTGTCGATATCCACCAATAAAGCTTGTAAGTCTTGGAGCCTAGAAAGAGGCCATTGCATAGGCTAATCACTCTTATCTACCTATGTGGGACTTTTCAAACAATGTTTTACATTGAAGAAATGCCTTTTAATCCTTGGACCAAAATCTCATATATTCCAAGGAATGAAAATGATCTTTAGTAGCTTGAATTTTTAATTTAGTTGATGGAGTATGAATGAGGGAAGTTCCTATTCCATTATTGTGTTCAGTTTTTCTTCTTAAACATGTTATGTACAATTGGAGATCAACAAATTTAAAATTTGTCTTGATTATAATTATTTGAATAAAATGGTTAATACGTTTCAAGATGCATTAACTTATTGAGAAACAATTGTTCTATGCTATAGCCATCAAACACAATGTAATGTTACTAATAAACTATCTCAACCATTGACTCGGTAAGTTACACAAATGGTTGTAAATAGACTCTCCTTTATTGTCCCTACATATGTTAAATATAATCGTGTGGACATTAATTCCTTAATGATGCTTTGAGCATGTGGTGGTGATAATGGGATTGGTTGTAAGGTAGTTTTATTTTTGTGTCACAATTATCTTTTGCAAAATGTCATGCATTTTAACACACCACAAAATCAACATTATGTCAAATTTGTGATTAGATTTAGATAATTAACTTGAATTAGAAAACCTTGTATTAAAAAATAACATATATGCACCTAATATGTAGTAATGAACTTTTGAATGGCCTTAAATGGTCCACATTTTCATAAGTCCATATCCTAATCATTTTTAGATGGATTTTTAAAAAACTTCTCTTAATATGTTTATTAAGAAAATTCTTACATGATTTTTCTTGATATGGATTTTAGTAGTTCATTAACCACTATGCAATTCTTCATTTAACTAATGATATCATATTATACTACCATTTTCACACTACATATGGACTTTTGGTTGAAAGCACATTATGGGTGACCCACAACTTTTGTTCAAAGAAAGTGATGTACAACAAGTATCATAGTAAACAATAGGCTCAAATCTTGATGGCATTCTTTCACAATTCTAATCATGAGCGAAAAGCTTTAGAATGTGCATGACAACATTTTGAAACCCAAAGTTCATTTTGAGTTTAAATCATTTTGATCCAATAATTAAATGGATAAAGTCAATGTACACATAATATATAACATATATTCTTTTGATGACTCTAGGGTTTCATGTTTGTGATTCAAGAAACATTACTAAACAGAAGAAAATTGAAAACATAATGCAATGGTCACTTATAAATTTTTCTCCTTTTTCATATGGTAGGGTCAAAGCATGATCAAGTACAAAAAAAAATCAGTTCATAGTGCAAAAATTGAATCTTTTGAAATACACAAATGAAAGTAGAAAAGTCTTTGTTTATTTTGAAGAAATACATATACATATGTTTAGGATACTTGTGTAGCTATCCTTTTTAGATTTGAAAGTTGAAAAATTGAAATTAATGGTCTACTTGCAATCTACTTTATGCAAGTATGCACAAATGTTCAAAATTAAAAGTATGGAACAAGTATGTCATAAAATGGTTGAAATAGAAATTTAACAATGTGGTGCATTTTATGAATATTAGATGCACATTCTAGAAGTCCAAACTTGTCAAGTAATGTGCTTGTTAGGCATAAAAGTATTTTCAAGTGTGTAAATTGCACAATTTTTCAATTTACTACTTTTGACCTACTTTTTCTTGTCCAAGAGAATGTTCAAGAAATGTTCTAATGTAGAGAAGGTATCAAGACAAAATTCAAGTCCAAAAATAGATTTTGTTTCCTAATGATTAACAAAAATGGGAAGTAATCAAGTAAGTCCAATCCTTGAGATGTCCAGGCATGTGTCTAGAGCAAGATATCTAGACCATTGTATTTTGAGCTAACAATGCCCTTGATACCTAATAGTAAGTAGTAACATATTTGCCGCTACTTAATAGTAACCTAGAACCATCAGGTTTTTGTTTCCACTTTGGACATACACAAACTTGTCAATCTTGCATCTCACCTAGAAAGATGTGTTGTGAGTGTCGTGATGTGCATTATTTGATTCCCATTTGAGCTTGTCTATTCATATTGTTGAAAGATTTGTGGGTATCTTATTTTTGTAGTTGTTCTTTTGGTGTTACTATTGTTGAAGTTTTGTGTGTGGACACTCCAAATCTTCAAACTCACAATTGTGAAATTGCTACTCGCTTTGTGAAGGTTGCAATTCAAAGTATCAAACTCATTACAAGAAATCTTGTATTAAGTAACCATCCAATTTGCAATTACATGTGATTGTCCGTCATTTGTAACTATGTTTTATAATTATTACAATTAGTAACCATCTTTTTAGTGTTTTTACTATTTTTGTGACTATGGTGCAATTACTAAATTGTACATCCTTTCATATTGATTAACTTCTTGGATTTTCATTAAAAAATAGGCTTTTACGTTCAATTAGTTACAAATTTAATAGTAATTTAATTACTTTTGTGGTGTGCCTATACATTTTAGGTATAATAAGGCAGGGTTGTCACCGTGTTTGTGCGTCCTTCATGACGTGTCACCAACACTATGGCAGTCGAAAACTTTTCAATCCCATAGAAGCGAGGTGTGTCATATGTTTTTGGAAAGCCTTTGTCAAAGGCTTTCCAAAACATATGACACACCCCCTTTTTCAATCCCTATTGAACAATGGCGGTCTATTGGATGGTGATTGAAAATTTTTGGTCACTCAAGGGGGTACAAGCCTATGCTATCATTTTAGAAGAAAAAAATTCAACCCCCATTTTCCCTCTTGGGTGATGGAAAATTTTCAGTCACCAGCTGATGGTGTGGATGTGTTGCCATTCGACAAACCGCCACTATTTAATGGCGAATGAATTTTTTCAATCGCAAAAGAAGGGTGCAATGTTGGCAATTAACAATTTCTAGTTGCCAAAAGGGGGTGACCAAAATGGACAAAGTGTGGCAATCAAAAAATTTCAGTCACCATTTTATCATCACTATTGTTTGGATGGTGACCAAATTTTTCATTCACCACAAAAGGGGGGTTGTCATATGTTACATGTTACATGCTTCATTTTTTTGGCAACTGAAAAACTTTAGTTTGAAAAATTGTGACAATTAGATGGTGACCATATTTTTTAAATAGCCCATCCTTGTGGCAACCAAAACAAGCAAAAGGGGGTTTGTCTTTTCCCCCTTTTTGTTCTCCATTTGACAACTAAATCCATTTCGTTCGCCATCCAATGGTGGTGATCAAATCTAGTGGCAATTGAATCCATTTCGATCGCCATTTAATAGGGGCAAGCAAATTTGATCAAGGTAAATGAGTTCAATTGCCATCTGGTGAAAACCCCTCATTTTGTTTTTTTGTTCTTTCACCACTAATTGGGTTTTTTTCCCCCTTGTTCTTTGGTTTCTCCCCCCTTTGTTTTATTAGTTTTCTTACTTCTTTTAACTTTTTTTCCCCCCCCCTTTTCTTTTCTTTTCTTGGTATTCTTTTTTCATCCCTCCTTTCATTTTTGTATTTTTCTTTGGTTACTAAGCCCCCTTTGTGCTTTGTTTTCCTTTTTCTGTCATTTTCGCCATTTGTTATTTTCCCTTCTTCTTTTGTTCCCAACCTTCATTTTCACTCTTTCTTCTTCTTGCCATTTCTTTTCACCCTCTACTGAGTCTTGCCAATATTTTCTTTTTGTTCTTATTTCCTTTTTTTCCATTCTTCTTTTTCCTTTCTTTTTTTCCTCCCCTTGTTTCTTATTACCATTTCATGCCCTTCCCTTCATGCCCTTTTGGGCGACTGAAAACATTTGGTTGCCATTGGATAGTGGGGGTGTATCAGATGGTGACCAAAAAAATTTGATCACCGTCCAACATATCCCCACCATTGAATGGTGACTAAAGAATTTCAATCACCATCCAACGATGGGGGTATGTTTGATGGCAATTGAAATTTTCAATTGCCAACAATTGGGGGGGG